>ERZ1106969.172-NODE-172-length-75905-cov-15.481582_pt1 | contig 75905 bp, 91 predicted proteins | sample MGYA00403685_ERZ1106969 | MGnify/ENA primary metagenome ERZ1106969 (study PRJEB35170, sample SAMEA104062416) | human gut metagenome | biome: human gut; feature: human-associated habitat; material: faeces | place: Denmark | collected 2012-05-18 ...
TCTGAGCGAAGTTTGCAACGGAGCGAGTTTGACAAGACGGCTCATGCCTTTAGCAGATTTCTGAGAGCTTAGAATATCTTAGACCCCGAAACCGCACTCCAAATAAAATATTTTTCTGCGCGTCCCTTTTAACATCGTGCTACATCTTACGAAACCTCTCATACCGTTCCTGTGCAATCTGCAGTCCACTTTTACCAGTCTGTTTCTCCAGGAACTGCTTCATTCTGATCTTCATATATTCTGCAATTTCCGGCAAATTCTCCTCACTTGCAGGATATTCCTCCGGTATGATCCGTTCAATGATTCCCAGTTCTTTCAGATGAGCCGCCGTTACTTTCATGACCTCCGCAGCTTCCGGTGCCTTTCTGCTGTCTTTCCAGAGAATGGATGCAAAGCCTTCCGGTGAAAGGATGGTGTAGGTTGCATTTTCCATCATCCAGACTTCATTGCCGACTGCAAGTGCAAGTGCACCGCCACTGCCGCCTTCACCAATTACAACCGAAAGAACCGGCACCTTCAAATCGGACATTTCCAGAAGATTCCTTGCAATGGCTTCGCCCTGTCCCCGTTCTTCTGCTTCCAGTCCACAGAATGCCCCCGGAGTGTCTACAAATGCAATGACTGCACGTCCGAATTTCTCTGCCTGTTTCATCAGTCGAAGAGCCTTTTTGTACCCTTCCGGTGATGGCATTCCGAAGTTACATCTGATGTTTTCTTTTGTAGTATGCCCTTTACGGATTCCGATTACTGTAACGGGCTGTCCGTCCAGTGTAGCAATGCCGCCGATGATGGCATTGTCGTCTCTGACACCTCTGTCACCATGAAATTCCATGAAATCATCAAAAATGGCATCAATATATTCCGCTGCTGACGGACGGTCACTGCTTCTGGCAATCTGGACTCTGTCCCAGGCTGTGAGATTTTTTTGTTTCTTCTGCTTTTTCTTTTTGCCAAAAGTATCGAAAGATCTGGCAGATGTTTCCTGTGGAAATTCTCCGTAACATTTTCTGGTATCATGCAGTTTCAGGATCAGCGAAAGAACATCCCGCATAGAGCCTCGTTCAACAATTCCGTCGAGAAATCCATGTTCCAGAAGAAATTCCGGTCTCTGGAAGCCCTCCGGCAGTTTCTGACCTATAGTCTGTTCAATGACTCTCGGGCCGGCAAATCCGATCAGTGAGCCTGGCTCTGCAAGGATAATATCTCCAAGCATGGCAAAGCTTGCTGTAACGCCACCGGTAGTCGGGTCTGTCAGCACAGATGTGTAGAGAAGCCCTGCCTGGGAGTGACGTTTAATGGCTGCGGAGGTTTTTGCCATCTGCATCAGTGATACAATTCCTTCCTGCATTCTGGCACCGCCGGAGCAACAGAACAGAATGACCGGAAGTCCCTGTTTTGTTGCTTCTTCAAATGAGCGGGTGATCTTTTCTCCCACCACATATCCCATGGAAGCCATGAGAAATCTGGTATCCATGGCTCCGATCACTGTACGGATTCCTCCGATGGTGGCTTCTCCGATGAGAATTGCCTCATCAAGGTGTGTTTTTTCTCTCAGATCCTCAATTTTCTGCGGATAATCCGGATAGTCCAGTGGATTGCTGTTGTCAATTCCTGTGAACCACTCTTTAAAACTTCCTTTATCTGCGATCATTTTGATCCGGCGTTTCGCACTGATTCTGAAATATCCTCCGCATTTCGGGCACACATAGGCGTTGGATATTACGTCTTCTCTGTAAACCATTTCTCCGCACTTTGGACATTTGATCCATAAGCCTTCAGGTACGGAAACAGATGCGGCCTGTTTATGCCGGTCTTCTGAAACTGTTTTCTTAAAAAATCTCTTCAAGTCTGCCATTAAAATCCTGCTCCTTTATGTAACCCAATTTGATGTTCTTTCAGACAACAAAATAACGTTAATAACTATTAATCAAACTAATTCTGTCAAAAATTATTTTATCGATTTGCTTATCAATTACCTTTCAATAATAAATATGTAATTTCTGCTGAACTATAAAATATATTTGCACCAGTTTTCTTTTACAGATCCGGATAATGCTGCGGAATGAAATCTGTGGTGATATTTCCTTCCTGAAAATCCGGCTGATTGAGAAGTTCATACAGAAAATCCACGTTAGTTTTTACTCCTTCGATGGCAACTTCTCCAAGTGCACTGATCATCTTTCGAATGGCACTGCGGCGGTCTTTGTCATAAACAATGATCTTGGCAATCATAGAATCATAGTAGGGCGGGATTGCGTAGTCATTATAAACTGCTGTATCCACGCGGATTCCGTTTCCACCGGGAAGATGTAAGTCAGTGATCTTACCCGGGCATGGCATGAAATGTCTCTCAGGATCCTCGGCATTGATTCTGCATTCCATGGCGTGTCCGCGGATTTCTATGTCTTTCTGCTGAACGCTTAACGGTTCACCTGCCGCAATGCAGATCTGCTCTTTGATCAGGTCTACACCAGACACAAATTCTGTTACCGGATGTTCTACCTGAATTCTGGTGTTCATTTCCATGAAATAAAATTCTCCGGACTGATCCAGAAGAAATTCTATGGTTCCTGCACTTTCATAGCCTGCTGCCTTTGCTGCCCGTACTGCTGTCTCACCCATTTTCTTTCTCAGATCATCAGAGATTGCGATACATGGAGACTCTTCGATCATTTTCTGGTGACGTCTCTGAACAGAGCAGTCTCGTTCTCCCAGATGAACTACATTTCCGTATTTATCCGCAAGAATCTGCACTTCAACATGTCTGGGATTCTCCACAAACCGTTCCAGATACATGGTATTATCGGAGAAGGAATGGACCGACTCCTGCTGTGCTGTCTCAAACAATTTGGCAAATTCCTGTTCATTTCCGGCTACACGCATTCCTTTTCCACCGCCGCCTGCTGATGCTTTGATCATGACCGGAAAACCGATTTCCTTTACAGCTTCCAAAGCCTGCTCTACTGTGTAGACCGGTTCCTTTGTGCCGGGCACTACCGGGACTTTAGCTTTCCGCATTGTGTTTTTCGCCTCAGATTTATTTCCCATTCTGGAAATTACTTCTGCGGAAGGACCTATAAATGCCACATTACATTTCTCACACATTTCCACAAAACGGCTGTTCTCTGAGAGAAATCCGAATCCCGGGTGGATTGCTTCTGCTTTTGTGGCAATGGTAGCACTTAAGATTCGCTCCATGTTCAGATAGCTGTCTGATGACTGTGCCTTTCCGATGCATACTGCTTCATCTGCAAGCTGGGTATGCAGGGCATCTCTGTCTGCTTCTGAGTATACGGCTACTGTGCGGATTCCCATCTCACGACATGCCCGGATGATCCTCACTGCAATTTCACCACGATTGGCGATCAAAATTTTATTAAACATCTGTTATGCTCCTACTGCAAAAGTCAGCTCTGCGATCACTGCTACCTTACCGTCCTGGTTTGTTGCTTTTGCTTTTCCCACTCCCATGGGACCTTTTTCCTTAATGATCTCTACTTCGAGAGTAAGGGTATCTCCGGGAACTACCTTGTTCTTGAATTTTGCATTGTTGATCGATGCAAAATATGCGATCTTTCCTTTATTTTCCGGTTTACTCAGAATTGCAACTGCACCTGTCTGCGCAAGCGCTTCAATGATCAGAACTCCTGGCATAACCGGTTCCTGTGGAAAGTGTCCTGCGAAATGCGGCTCATTATAGGTAACACATTTCTTTCCTGTTGCCTTCACACCCGGCACCAGTTCTTCAATAGTATCAATCAGGAGGAACGGGTGTCTGTGGGGAATGATCTCCATGATTTCTTTTGTTGTAAGTTTCATAGTTTTTTACCTCCTTCTTCTATTCTATCACAAACATCGGCTGTCCGAACTCTACCATCTGCTCGTTTTCTACAAGGATTTCTTTTACTGTACCATCAAATTCTGATTCAATCTCGTTCATCAGCTTCATTGCTTCCACAATGCCAAGGACCTGACCTTTGCTTACTTTATCTCCTACTTTTACAAAGGGGGGATTTTCCGGAGAAGATGCTGCATAATAGGTACCTACAAGAGGAGATTTTACCACACTTCCTGTCTGTACTTCATCGTTAACAGCATTGACGGATTCTACATGTACAGCCTGCTGCACTACCGGCTGATACTGCTGAGCATCTGCCGGATCAGTATTGACTGCCATCTGCTGTACAATTGTTTTCTCTTTTGACATGGAAATATTTAAGGTATCGTCCTGCAGGTTAAATTCTGTGAGATCTGAATCGCTGACTGCGTGGATCAGTTCTAATATATTTGCCAGTTCCATTTATTTCCTCCTGCTGAAATAGCTATATTATAAGATCACTGTCGTATATTGTTTTCAAAATCACCATACCATTTATTATCTGCGTGATCAGTCTTCGTATTTTTTAATAAGTAAGGATGCGTTATGTCCGCCAAAGCCAAGAGAATTGGTAAGTGCATATTTGATATCCATCTTTACATTACCGTTTCCTACATAATCCAGGTCACACTGTTCATCCGGCACCTTATAACCAACAGTCTGATGGATCAGGCCTTCCTGAAGTTCTTTTACACAGGTGATCACTTCCACTGCACCGGCAGCTCCCAGAAGATGTCCTGTAATAGATTTTGTAGAATTTATTTTCATTTCTTTTGCGTGTTCACCAAATGTTTTCTTAATGGCAATTGTTTCAAATAAGTCATTATGATGTGTGCTTGTACCATGTGCATTTACATACCATACATCATCTGTGGAAATTCCTGCTTCTTTTACAGCCCATTCCATAGCTTTGGCAGCACCGGAACCGTCCTCTGCAGGGGATGTAATGTGATAAGCATCTCCTGTTGCACCATATCCGACAACCTCGCCAAGGATTTTCGCTCCACGTGCTTTGGCATGCTCCAGTTCTTCCAGAACTACCACGCCAGCACCCTCACCCATTACAAAACCGCTTCTTTCTTTGTCAAAAGGGATGGAACATCTCTCAGGATCTGTGGATGAGGTCAATGCTGTCAGTGCCGCAAAACCACCAAAGCCTGTTGGTGTGATAGCTGCTTCCGTTCCACCTGCAACCATAACATCTGCATCAGAGCACTGAATAGTACGGTATGCTTCTCCAATGCTGTGGGTTCCTGTTGCACAGGCAGTTACAACATTAATGTTCTTTCCGCGGAGTCCAAACTGAATGGAAACATTTCCGGATGCCATATTGGAGATCAGAAGAGGAATCATTAGAGGATTCAGTCTTCCTGGTCCCTTTGTGTTGAGAATTTCGCAGGATTTCTCTACCACCTGCATACTTCCGATACCGCTTCCCACGCTACAGCCTACACGGAAGGGATCTTCTTTTGTCATATCCAGTCCGGACTGCTCAATAGCTTCTTTTGCTGCTGCTACCGCATACTGGCTGAAAAGCTCCATACGTTTTGCAGATTTGAAATCCATATAATCCTTTGGATTAAAATTGTTGATCTCTGCTGCCATATGCGCTCTGTAATTTGTGGAATCAAAACGTGTTACTTCTGCAAAGTTTGTTTTTCCTTCTTTTACGCTGTTCCAGAATTCTTCTACACTAAGGCCTACCGGAGTGATTGCTCCCATACCTGTAATTACAACTCTTCTCATTTTGTTCTCCTTATTTATACGTTCATACCGCCATCTACGCTGATGACCTGTCCTGTAATATAGTCTGCTTTGTCTGATGCCAGAAATACCGCTGTATTTGCAATATCCTCCGGTTTTCCGAAACGTCCCAGGATAATCTGCTTACATGCATTTTCCCTGATTTCTTCTGAGAGCACTCCTGTCATCTCTGTATCTACAAATCCAGGTGCAATGGCATTTACCGTAATTCCCCGGCTGCCCAGCTCTCTTGCCATTGTTTTTGTCAGACCGATCACACCTGCTTTGGATGCAGCATAATTTGCCTGACCCACATTTCCGAGGATTCCGGAAACAGAAGAAATATTGATGATCTTTCCACTTCTCTGTTTCAGCATCTGACGGGCACTGTGACGGATTGTATTGAATGTACCTTTCAGGTTTACATTAAGTACAGAATCGAAATCCTCTTCTTTCATTTTCATGATCAGACCATCTTTGGTAATTCCTGCATTATTAACCAGAATATCAAGGTGTCCGTATTCTTTAACTATATCTTTGATCATTGCTTCACAGGCTGCGAAATCACTGACATTACATTTATATATGGAAGCTTTTCCACCGTTTTCTTCGATGGTCTGTTTTACTTCCTTCGCTCTCTCTTCAGAACCATTGTAGTTGATGACTACCTCTGCGCCTTCCTCTGCAAAAGCAATGGCAATGGCACGTCCGATTCCACGCCCTGCACCTGTAACCAGGGCAATTTTATTTTCCAGCATTTTACAGACACTCCTTTCTCACTTCATCCAGATCTTCTGTTTTCTCAACATGTAATGCTTTTACATTTCTGTTGATCTTTTTGAGAAATCCTGTCAGAGTTTTTCCCGGTCCAATCTCAATAAAAGTATCTACACCATCATCAATCATCTGTTCTACACACTGCTGCCAGCGCACAGAGGATGAAACCTGGCTGACAAGCAATTCCTTTACCTGCTCCGGTCCTGTCACATACTGTGCAGTTACATTTGTCACATAAGGTACTGTAAATGACTGGATTTCTACCTTCTCAAGTTCCTGTCCCAGTTTTTCCCCTGCGCCTTTGAGAAGCTCACAGTGAAATGGGCCACTGACTTTAAGAGGAATCACACGTCTGGCGCCTGCTGCCTTTAATGCCTCCCCTGCTGCTGCAACTGCTGTCTCCTCGCCTGTGATCACAATCTGTCCCGGACAGTTATAATTTGCAATGGATACAATTCCCTGTGTCTCATTGCAGATTTTTTCAATCAGCTCTGCATCTGTTCCAAGAACAGCGGACATTGCACCACCTGTAGGATATGCCTCCTGCATAAAAATTCCTCTTTTTCGCACTACAGTAAATGCATCCTCTTCCTTCATAACACCGGAGGCCACCAGTGCTCCGTATTCTCCAAGGCTCAGTCCAGCATTTACCTGAGACCTGATTCCGGCTTCCTCTACAGCTCTTAAGATTGCGATTTCTGCTGTCAGCATGGCAATCTGTGTATATTCTGTAATATTTAATCTGTCATTTTCTTCAAAGCATAAAGCTTTCACATCAAGTCCGGATGCTTTTGATGCGCTTTCAAATACTTCGCGACTTACAGCATATTTTTCATAAAAATCTTTCGCCATTCCTGTATACTGTGCACCCTGTCCCGGAAATACAAATGCAATTTTAGACATATCATTTTCCTTTCCTTTATTTTTATGTTTATATCAGATGATAACAATTTGTTTCTGATTGCAAATTATTTTAGTTTAAAATATTTTGATATTCAAATTATAATGTCAAAAAATTCTCCCCGAAGCCATCTCTGGCTCCAAGGAGTTATTTGTCATTTCTATATGATTAAGCCTCTACGCCTTTGTTTTTCAGATAATCCATAACAGCTCCGACTGTTGTTAAATCTGTAAGATCTTCAGCCGGGATCTCAATATTGTATTCATCTTCCAGAGCCATAACCAGCTCAAACAGGTCAAGTGAATCTGCGCCAAGATCATCCTTGAAAGAAGTTTCAGCAGTAATTCCTGCTGCATCACAATTTAACTGCTCTGCAATCATTTCACTCATTTTTTCTAACATAATTTTCTCTTCTCCTTTAATTCAAGCCCCGGAATGCTTCTCTTTTTCCTGCTCCGGTTATCACTTGTTTTTTATTATTTTGTTAAGCAGATGATGATTCTGCTTTTTCTTGTTTTCAACCTTATCATCCGTCAGACCAGTAAATACGTCTCATTTATTCAGATTTGGTTTTATCGGGATTGATTACTTTGATGTTCAAAGTATATATTCTTCCCTCCTGTTTGTCAAGCACTATTTTATTACATTTTTTATTCCTCAAATTTAATCTGCCTTGCCACACTCAGCGCAAGTCCCATCTCTGCCATAAGGAATACGATCGACGTACCTCCATAACTGATAAACGGAAGAGTGACACCTGTATTCGGCATAAGGTTTACAACAACCGCAATATTAAGAATAACCTGCAATGCTATGTGAATAAAAATCCCACTGACCATAAGTGAGCCAAACATATCCGGTGCATTCTGTGCAATAACAAACAGCCTGTATAACAGATATGCATAAAGCATCAGCACGATAAGACCTCCAAAAATCCCCAGTTCTTCACAGATAATTGAAAAAATCATGTCATTCTGTGCCTCAGGTACACTTCCCAGCTTCTGAATACTGTTTCCAAGTCCTCTGCCAAAAAATCCTCCCGAGCCAATCGCATACAATGCCTGAATTGTCTGATACCCCCAACTGTCCGCATATTCTTCCGGATGAAGCCATACCATGATTCGTCTCAGACGAAAGCTTCCACTTCCATCAACACTCACTGTTGCATTCAGAAAAATGACTCCGATCACTGCCAGCGCAATAACAACACCTGCAATAATAATAAAAATCTTAATATCCGGGTGAGCCACAAAAATCAGTCCTGCAGTAATACAGAAAATAATAATTGCTGTACTCAGATTGTCCGTAAATACATATGCAGCCAGTGCCAGTCCGCCTCCCACAACAGCAAGAACCATACAGCCCTTTAAGGTACGGACTTTCTTTCCCATATGCACGATCATATATGGGAGGCAGACAATAACTGCTATCTTGGCAAGCTCTGCCGGCTGGAACTGAACCGGTCCAAGATTCAGCCATCTCTGGGCACCATGAGAAGACTGCCCCAGCGGTGTTTTTACCAGTGCCATCAACACCAGTGCCGCTACATACAAAGCTGTGCTAAAACGGTTCAGTATCCGATAATTGAGCCTGGAAATGATCAGTGCCATGATAATACATGCCACGCTGATGATGGCCTGTTTTTTAAAAAAATACATGTCGCTTCCGTAATTTATCTGAGCCATATAGGAGCTTGTACTGTACAGCATGATAAGCCCAAAACAGGTCAGCAGTACAATAACTGCTACCAGACTGTAATCATAATAATCTGTTTTTGTTTTTCGACGCGCCCTGCTCTTGGAAGATGCTGTTGAATACGACTTTTTTTGTGATTTTGTATTTTCCATTTAATCACCTGATGCTTTCTTGTTTTCTAAAATTCCCATCTGACTTTTTTATTATAACAGAAAGCTTTTTCATAAGCAATGGGGCAGTTGCCTGATTGCATCTGCCCCATTTTAGTTACTATTCACTGGTAATATCCCGCGAGGTGTTTTTGTGAGCGAAGGTCACAGAAAACCCGAGACATACTGCGCGAATTTATGCGATTAGCATAAATTCTGTGCATCGCGAAGCGTGTTGCTGGGAACGGAGTGAACAGTAACCCATTTTAGATAAGTCTGGCTGTTCATCTTTCCCTTATTCTGTATGTCTCAGGTTTATGATATCTATTTCTCATCATCACTGATTTCAATCGGGTCAGATTCGAAAATAAATTTAACATTTCCATCCATATCGCCGGATCTGTCTGTGAATGTTGTGTACATTACATCGTCAGACTGGATTACCTCAAATCTGTCAAGAATATCCTGAAGATCTCCGTTTACTGTATCATCCAGTTTCTTAATACCTTCTTTATAGAATTTCTTCTGTCCTTTGTTCAGTTCTTTTGCTCCGTCATTCAGATCGCTGATACCATCTTTAAGCTGATCACTGCCATCAGAAAGCTTATCCGCACCATCCATTAATGTCTGAGTACCGGATACAAGGCTGCCTGTTCCTGATGCAAGAGTCTGTGCTCCGGATACAAGTGTCTGGGTTCCTGATGCAAGCTGAGATGCTCCGCTGTTTAATGTAGAACTGTTCGAAGAAAGCTGATCTGCTCCGCTGTACAGTGTTCCACTGTTAGATGCCAGAGTTTCCACACCACTTGTAATCTGACCTGTTGCAGAATTGATCTGAGACATACCACTGGTCAGGCTCTTTCTTGCACTCTTAAGAGTCTTGGCTCCTTTTAACAGTGTCTGTGCATTAACATTATTTTCACCCTGAAGCTGTGCAATTCCATCTGTCAGTGTCTTTCCGGAACTAAGCAGTGTATCTGCGCCGGAAATCATCTGTTCTGTGCTTGCTTTTGCAAGGCTTTCATATCCACTCTGGAGAGATTTATTTGCAGTAGTCAGCTGATCAGAGCCTGCTTTCAGCTGATCGATTCCCTGCAACATTTCCGGAAGCTGCTGTCCAAGTCCGGTAAATAATGTACTCATCTGATTTACTGCTGTAGCAATCTGGGTTCCTGACTGAGCAAGCTGGGTTCCACTTGCTTTTAATGTGCCATCATTAGAAGTAAGCTCTTTTGCACCTGCATTTAACTGTGATACAGTCTTCTGCACTGTCTGCATTCCCTGAGTTAATGCCTGTAATTGCTGTTTCATCTGTTCAATACTGCTGTTGACTGCCTCTTCCTGTGCATCTGCTGTTGATTCTGCACTGGACGCAGATGCCCTTAAAGCGTCTGCTGCTGACTGCAATGCTGACGTATCAGGTGCGGAGGCTGTAATTGTGGATGTATCAATATTAGATGCACTGTCCTCAGCTGCCTGAATAGAACCTAACGCACCATCAATCGCAGCTTCTACAGCAGCTGCTGTTTCATCATCCATATTGCTGGTATCAATATTATACAAAGCAGATTCTGCTGCTTCTAGCTGACTGCTGACTGCTGCAACTCCTGCATCTACAGAAGATGCATCTACAGAAGCCTCTGCGGAATCACTGATCCAGGATTCAATTGCATCTGCCTGACTGTTCATGGTTTCAGCACTGTCATTTAACTGTCCGGACATTGCATTTGCACTTTCTTCTATTTCTGAAGCTGTGGAAGCTCCCATGTTTTCAAGTGAGCTCTCAAGCTGGCTCAGTCCTGATGCAAGCTGTTCTACACTTTCAATATACTGGCCAACTGCAGAAGTGTAATCAGAAACGCCTGTTGTATAAGCCGTCATGCTGTCACTGAAATTAGCAATCTGATTTGCATCGATTTTAGATGAAAGAGCTGTCATTTTTTCTACAGCAGTCTGGATTCCATTTACAGCAGTATCAATTCCCGGAACAACCTGACCAATTCCATTCACTAAGCTCTTGATACCACCAGCATACTGACCCACACCGCCTGCAAGCTGATTAACTCCTGCAATATACTGCTGCATTCCGTCTGTCAGAGTAGTTGTTCCTGTTACATAGCTCTGCACACCGCCTGCAAGCTGATTGCCGCCTGCAACATATGCATTTACACCATCGGAAAGAGATTTCATCCCTGCCTCATAGTCCGCCATCTTGCTGTCCAGCGTATCTACTCCTGCTGTATATTGTTTGATTCCATCTGAAAGTGTGTCTGCCCCTGCTGTATAAGAGGAAACACCACTGTTTAAAGTCTGTGCCCCTGTATTCAGTGTCTGTGCTCCGCTGCTTAATTCCTTTGCTCCGTCATCCAGTTCTTTTGCTCCGTCATTCAGATCACTGACACCACTTTTCAGAGTTCCGATTCCATCATAAAATTCTTTATATTTGTCATTGAGTTTATTAGTTCCATCATAAAGATCTTTGGTTCCGTCTACCAGTTTTACTGCTGCATCCGTCAGATCTTTCATTGAATCCTTCAGCTCATCCAGTCCATCCACATCATCCAGATCAATATCTTTGAAAATATCTGTAAGTGCTACGGTAAATGTAGAATTCATCTCACAGTCTGTAACATCTGCTTCCACTGTAAATCCTTCAGGGATATTCACTTCATCTGCAATATCAGAAGACATATCCAGACTTTCTTTCATTCCCGGCATACCAAAACCGACAACAACATTTCTGCTTCCGTCAGAAATAACCTTACCGTTATCTACTGTAATATTGGAGAAATTATCTGTAGAAAGGATCATTCCTGTCACCATAACAAAGGGTGAATAAATATCAGTCTTTTTGCCATTCACTGTTTTGGTTGTTTTAGAAGTATTTGTATATGTCACTTCCATTTTCAGATGTCCTGTCTTTCCTGCCAGAGCTTCCGGAGAAACCTCAGTTCCATCCATATAATATTTAATTCCTACGGAAACCGGGAGATTTTTCTCTGTCTTTCCCTGATAATAAATATCCTTTCCATCAGTACTCCAGGTCAGATCATTTCCGTTCTGAGTAAATGTTTCATCACCTTTTACGTTTTTTATATCCTGAAGATCAGAGGCATCTTTCACCTCAGAATTGGAACTGTCTCCGGAATTTTTCAGCCAGTCAGATACTGTGACATCCGTTACTTCTCCTCCGGCAGTTGTATTTACATAAACGGTTTCTTCTTTCTGCAATCCATTATCACCTGTTGAAGCAGCTGCCATTACAGTACCTGCTCCGAGAACTACAGCCATTCCTGCTGCAAGCGTTGCTGCAGCTGCTTTCTTTCTGTTTCTGTTCATAATAACTTACTCCTTTATTCTATCTCTTTACAATAAGCTTCTTTTTAAAAATCCTGAATCACTGTTTCTTCTCTTTTGCCGGTTTCTTCTTGGCAAATCCAATAGATGTGTGGCAGATGAGAGAATCAAATATCATAAACATAGCCGGAAGTATAAACAATACCACCAGTGTACTGATCACAGCTCCACGTGAAAGCAGGTTTGTGATACTTCCGATCATATCTACCTGTGTATAAAGACCAACTCCGAAAGTTGCCGCAAAGAAGCTGCAGCCACTGATCACAATTGACTTCATGGAAGTTTTATGTGCGATGGCAATGGATTCTTTCTTACTCTTTCCAAGACCACGTTCTTTCTGGTATCTGCTGGTCATAAGGATTGCATAGTCAACAGTAGCTCCCAGCTGGATACAACCGATAACAATGCTTGCTACGAACACCACTTCCTTTCCCTGATAATAAGGAACGGACATATTGACAAAAATCGCAAACTCAATAACTGCAACCAGAATAAACGGAAGCGAAATGGATTTAAACACAACCATGATAATAATGAAAATTGCCAGGATAGAGATAGTATTTACAGTCTTTAAATCCACATCCGTAACATCCTGAAGATCCTTGGTCAGAGGTGCTTCTCCGATTACCATAGATTCCGGACTGTATCCTTTTACAATCTTCTGGATCTCATCAATCTGATTGTTTACCTCGTCTGTGGCTGTTTTATATTTGGAGCAGATAAATTCCATCTCGTACTCATCGCTTTCCAGCATCTTCTTCAGATTACTTGGGATCATGGTATCCGGGAATGCCGCACCTACGAAAGAGTCCATTCCAAGTGCCCATTTTACACCATCAACATCCTTGATCTGGTCAAGCATTTCTGTTTTTTCTTTTGATGTCAGACCTTTCTTTAATAACACCATATGAACATTATTCATATCAAAGGTTTCCTGAAGTTTGGCATTTGCCACATTACTGTCCAGCGTGGAAGGAAGTGACTTGTCAATATTGTAGTAATTCTTCAGATTGTTATTTCCATGAATTGCCGGGAAAAGCATTACCAGAAAAATGATCAGCCATACTTTATAATGCTTTGTAATAAAAGCAGATGCCTTATCAAAGCTTGGAAGCAGCGGCTTATGTGTTGTTTTTTCAATGGCTCCGTCAAAAGTAAGCACCAGAGCAGGGAGCAAAGTAACACAACACAGAACACCGATAACAACTCCCTTGGCCATTACGATACCCATATCACGTCCAAGTGAGAAGGTCATAAAGCAAAGTGCGATAAATCCGGCTACTGTTGTAATAGAACTTCCGATTACAGATTTGAAGGTTGCATTGATGGCATGTGCCATAGCCCTCTCTTTATCACCCTCAAACCGCTTCTTATTCTCCTCATAACTGTTCAGCAGGAAAATGGAATAATCCATGGTAACACCAAGCTGCAGGACTGCTGTCAGTGCCTGAGTGATGTATGAAATCTGACCAAGAAAAATATTACTTCCAAGATTATACAAGACTGCAACACCAATGCAGAGCAAAAACAAAACCGGAACTACCAGAGAATCCATTGCAAGGAGCAACACTATCAGAGAAAGGCAGGAAGCAATCACAACGTAAATCGGCATTTCCTTAAGTGCGATCTGTTTGATATCAGTAACAATGCCTGTCATTCCACTGACAAAACAGTTCTTTGAAGTAATCTTACGAATCTGCGTCACAGCTTCCATGGAAGTTTCTGATGATGTTGTATTATCAAACAACGCGATCATCATAGTTGCATCTCCGTTAAAAAATGCCTCTCTCAAATCCTTCGGAAGCATTTCTACAGGAACGGAAACATCCAGGACACTGTCATACCACAGTACTTTTTTCACGTGATCAACTGCTTCGATTTTCTCTTTCAGAGCAGCTACATCCTTCAGTTCCATATCCTCCACCACTATCATGGAAAAGGCTCCCATCCCAAACTGATCTACCATAATGTCCTGTCCATCAACTGTCTCAAGGGTATCCGGCAGATAACTCAGTACATCGTAGTTGATTCTGGTCGCCGCCATACCGAGATATGAAGGGATCAGCAATGCAATTCCGATGATAATGATCAGTATCTTGTGTTTTGCAATCCACTTTCCTACCTTAATCATCTTTTTCTCCTCTTCTTTCTTTATTATTGATACTGTTTGATCATTCTATGACTAACAGTCATTTTTTATTTCATGGAATGTTATATAACAAAAATGACTTTCAGTCAATAATCATTCTTCACAATTTGTCTAAATTTTTCCAGAACAAAAATGTAATATTGACTTTCAGTCATTTTTGTTTAAAATAGTAATTATATATGATCACAATATAATTACAAAGTAAGCTTATGTTGCTGTGAACAGTAAGACGCTTATTGCTTTTCGCAAACTCCGCAGCGGGACTTACCTGATTCGGTTAAAATGTTATGTATACAGTAGAGGAAGGAATGAATCTGAAATGGGAAAACTGGAGCTGAATAAAAAGAAGAAAAAAGATGCTCTTTTCAACACTGCCTTTGAACTTTTTACGACGAAGGGACTTACCAAAACTACAATTTCAGATATTGTAGATCAGGCCGGGGTTGCCAAGGGGACTTTTTACCTCTATTTTAAGGATAAATATGATATCCGGAATAAACTGGTTTCCCACAAGACCGGAGAATTGTTTTTCCGGGCCCATGAGGCTGTGCAGAATGCACATATCAGCGAATTTGACAGGCAGGTACATTTTATTATAGATTACATTCTTACTGAGTTGAATAAAGACCGTACTCTCCTGCTGTTTATTTCAAAGAATCTTGCCTGGGGTGTCTTCAAGGGTGCTTTTGAGGAAAAAATGCCTGACGACGAATATAATTTTTATCAGTCCTATCTGGATATGCTTGCTCAAAGCGGACTACATTATAAAAATCCGGAACTGATGCTCTTTACGATCATTGAGCTGGTAGGTTCCACCTGCTACAGCTGCATTCTGTATCAGCAGCCTGTGTCTCTGGCTGAGTACCGTCCTTATCTGCACAGGACTATTTCAGGAATTATGGAAACTTTTTCACAGGATCATACTACATGTGAAGTTTTGTCTTCCGACACCAAAACACATGTGGACCATACAGCATAATCACTATGGCAACCCTCATAAATGATACATTTAAAAAGATTGCTGTAAAAAAGGCAAGCCTCCGGAGCCCAGATTTTTCATTCTGTATCCCGGAGGTTTGTCTTTTTTATAATTTGTAGGTTTCCAGATCATCAGGAATCCAGAGATTTCCTTTATAATACTGTCTGCCTTCTTCTGTGTAGAGCTCCTTTCGTCTGGAAATATTTTTATCCTCTGTATGATACAGAATCAGATTCTCTGCTTCCAGTTTCTGTGCCAGCTCACAGGCATCCTTTACAGTAGAATGATGTTTCTCATATGGTTTGAATTTATCTGCCTGAGAGAACAGACAGAATGCTTCATGAAGAAGCCATGTGCTGTTTTTGGCATATTTCTGTTCACATTCATTATATGGCTCATCTCCACAACAGGTCAGCTTCTTTCCCTCTGCGTACTCCATGGAGAACCCAAACTGTTTTGCCTTTGTAGACAGAATATCAAAAAATGTCACCCTGTGTCCCAGAATCGTTCTATCTTCTCCGTCCTTTACTTCTTCCAGATGGACTTTGTCTCCGATAAATTTCGTTTCCTTTGGTGTGAGAAGCATCTCTGCCATCTGTTTCAGCAGGCTGATCACTTCATCATGTCCATAGATAGTCACTTCACCGCCAAACTGTCCTCTTGCCATTCCCTGACAATACATACGAAGCATCCAGATGATTCCAAGCAGATGATCGATGTGTTTATGTGTCACAAATATAGTGCTGATTTCTTTCCAGCTGATTCCTGCGTCCTCCAGCTGCTTCAGAATTGTATTTCCGCCACCTCCGTCTATCATAAAATATTCTTTATCTTTATTTAGCACAAAACAGGTGTTATAGCATTTCGTCACCTTTGCATTTCCGGTTCCCAATATTGTAAGTTTCATCTTTATGTACCTCCCGACTTTCTTTGGATGCTGACACTTAGCAGGCAGCAAATATTTCCTATATATATATAATAACATATTCGAAAACAAAAAGAAATCTGTCTGTCAGACGATATGAATCTTCGTTACTGTTCACTCCGTTCACAGTAACTTAGCCAAAATTCATTCCAAATTGCCTGCGGCAATGGAATTTTGGCTTGTATGTCTCGGGATTTTGGCATATTCATGCCAAAACACCTCGCGGGATAGTGGTATGTGAACAGTAACGAATCTTCACTATGGCAATGAAATTTCGACTTGTATGAGCACGGTTTTATGAGCATGACATAAAATATAATGTAAACAGTTTTCAGAGAAGGGAATTATATATGGAAAATTATCGGATGGGATGTTCCGGCAACCGCCCTTATAACCGTACCTGCGGTATGAATATGCCTCAGCCTTCAAATAGAAATATGAACAGTTCCGAATGCTCTGTCAGAAACACGACAGACTGCAGCTGTACTATACCGGGTATCAAAGAAAAAAAACATGAAATGTTTTCGCATCTTCAGTATCTGGAACCTGCAATGGCATATGTTCCCTGCCAGAAGTTTACAGAGAATTTCCCACTGCAGTATGCATTAAATGCAGGAACCATTTTCCCACAGTTATGCAAACCATTTTGTGGAAAGAGAGGTATTCGAAGATGAAAACAGATTGCTCCCAAAAACAGTTATTAAACCGTATCGATCAGGTCAGTTTCGCAGTCAATGATATGACTCTGTACCTTGACACACATCCCTGTGATGAAAAGGCTCTGACTTACTGTCACGAACTTGTGCAGGAACGAAAAAAGCTATTAAAAGAATACGCCGAAGCATATGGTCCCCTGATTATTGACATTACAGATCAGACCGGAGAATCCATCTGGAAATGGATGGAACAGCCATTCCCATGGGAAAAGGAAGGAGCGTGCAGATAATTTATGTGGAATTATGAAAAAAGGCTTCAATATCCGATCAATATCACACAACCCAATGCAAAAATTGCACAGTATATCATGAGCCAGTACGGTGGCCCGGATAGCAATACCCTATAATATAAAAATACCGAAAAATGATACAATATCTTGTTGAGCCAGAGGAGTAAAATCCTGTGGCTCTTTTTATATATTATACAGGTTAAACAAGCTTTTTGAAATACCCTGCCGGAACAAATTCAAAAACAAACCCTTCTGTCGGATGCGGGATCCGGATGAAGTACCACTTCTTGCCCTTTACGGTTTCGGTGTATTTCATCACATCTACAACCGCATTCTTTTTAATCACCGGGAACATTTTCGCCTGAGTCTTGCCGGCTACACTGTAGCATTTGCAATCCTTTGTGAATCTGGCCACATAAGCTACTGTGTTCTGTTTCTTCTCTGCATCAGATGTGACCGTATCTCCGGCATAGCGCAAAATGCAATTCCAAGGGTAATTTCTATAGCTGCGAATCAGAAACTCTTTTCCGGTCTGATCTCCCGGTTTTCCGCCATGAGCGGTACCTTTCTCATTGATGGATGCTTCTACCTCTTTGCCAGCTCCACAGTACATTGCAACATGGTGAGCTTCGTTCAGCAGCACATCACCACGCTTTAGTCCTGTTCCGGTTCCTCTGTTGACAGAAGCAGTAATGTCTTTAAATCCGTTCTTCAGGAACACATTTTTCATATCTCCGGTGTATGTAGCACCACCAGACTTAACCGGAACTCCGGCGTTCTGCCATGCCTGAATCACTGCTGAAGAACAGTCGTAATCTCCTTTTTCTCCCCAGCGGTAGTCCTGATCGTAGCCATGAGAATCATCTTTCGCCCATGTCTCCATCTGTCTTATTGCTTTTTCTGTCTTTGTCATTACAACACCTTCTTTCTCTATGCTATCAGCATATGTATGGATCATGTTTATGACAGCATTCTGCCTGTCTGTGTAATCTCCTACCTGATTCGGAGTCGGGTCTGTGAGATCCTGACACAGTGTTGTGTAAATCTTGTCTGCAGTGTATGGCTCCGGAGTCTTAGATAAGATTCTTTTTAGTGCATCAAAGCCACCCTGATGCAGGATGTTGATACATTCCATCATGGTAGAGTCTTCCATGGTTCCATATGCTTTTTCAATGATCGGAATATACGCTTGTATCTGGTCTTCCATGTACTGATCCTGGCATTTCTTCCCCAAGTCAGTGCTGATGATACTAATAATACACTGACCTTTCGCGGATTCTACTGTCACAGCATATGTATCCCAGTTCTTCATCAGGAGGTCGGATTCCATCCCGGCATTGTCCATATCCTTAAATAGCTTCGGATTGGCTCTCTGGATCCGGTGCAGTAGTTCTTTTGCTTCTCCTGCGTACCACTGGCCCGCACCAATGGTAATTGCAATCTCATTGTCACAGTTCGCCCCTGCTCCGGCAAAACAGGAATAATCCTGTCTGCCATAGACCTGATCTCCGGATTCCACTGCATACAGTATTTTCCTCAACACAATTACATTTTGCTTATCCATAAGCATTTCCTCCAAAAGGGATGATTCCTCATCCCCTGAATCATTCGTCTTTATTTGTCTGTTTAATGATCTGGTTCACATATGTAGAAAGACCGGCAATCAAGATTCCCTGTGTGATCGCTGTAAAGATCGCCATTGCAATATCCTGTCCGGTACCGCAAGTGCAGGTGGCAAACACATAGATTGCGCAGATTGCAATGCTGATTCCGCCAAGGATAAGCGGAATATACTTATCTTTTACTGCCTGTGCCTGTTTGAGCGCCATTCCTACAAAATATAAGGCAATTGCTACTACGATGAGTTCCGGTTTTACATAGTTAATGATCTGTTCCATAGTCATTCTCCTTTTTGTTTGATATGTAATTCATCAATTTCCTGCTTCATTTTGGTCACCATACCATTCCCGCCCAGCGCATGATAGGCATCGTACATTTCACAGAAGTTCTGGTACGCATACGATGGAATGTTTCCGAACTTTGTATACTTTGCATGATACTCTATCATCTGCACGCGGAGCAGGAGCATAGTCCCCTTACTATTTGCATCCCGGTCTTTCTTCTGATTTTTCAAGATCCAGACGATATACCCTAAAAGAACCGGTAATACAATAGTATATGTCTGCATGAGTATTTCTTTCACTGTTTCACTCTTTCTCCGGTTTGCGCCGGCGCAATTTTGGATAAAACAAAAGAAGCCTCTCGGCTCCGCTCTGATTCTTCTCATAAATTTCTCCTAAACAAAAAGAGGACATTTCTGCCCTCTCTGCTTTTTAAATCGCATATTTCATGTGTGATGCTTTCACATCCTCATCCGCTACTTTGGCGTTCCAGGCATGATTGTTTTTCTCCTGTTAATTAAAAATATTAGGATATTTTCTTATCATAGATGGTAACACGCGCATATTTTGATATAATAGTACCCGGGTTGGCATCATCTTCGCATATTATAGCATCGAAGTAGCTATGCCAGATACCGGCTAGTCCAACTTTATTTTGGTAATAAAAATCAACACTCGACCACTGAACCTCTATTTTATCTTGATAAACACTAACAGATGCTATATCACGATTTACTGTAATATAATCGGGTATTGTTATAGAACCGTCCAACATTTTATTAAAAGTTTCTACGGATAGATCGGTCAATGTTTTTTTGTTGGGATATTGGTTCGCACGAGTTGTCTCGATTTCTGGTGATGTTGTTATATCGCTGCCAAAAACATCATATTCTGACCGAAACGCATTCGCCGAGACGGGAATGTACCTAGAATCGATTGTATGAAATTGTGTTTTTTTATAAGTTATAGAATGAGGTTCTTTCGCCACAAAAATACATGATTCATCTTCCGATGGTGCGCTAATGATACACCAGTTAAAAGATTCCTCGTTAATTGGATTGTCTCCGATATATAGCATTGTTGGACCATCCTCATATTGTATGCAACCCACATTCTTTGAACATTCTATACCGTCAATCTTGACGGTAACGTTATCCCCCTCTTTAAATGGAATAAATCCTTCAAGCATAATGCTACCAGAATTTGGATTGTAGTTAACAGTATCTTCGACGTAATATGTGTAAAATGGTCTGTTTTTAATATAATTAACAGCAGTGTCGTCGTTTTGGTTCCAGTCGGATTGTATACCGTCTTCTATTTTATCTTTTAGAGATGAATTTAGCTTCGAGGCAATTGCGTTTGTTTCATCTAAATCATTTTTAGTCTGAATTGCATTTGCGTTCGCCGCGATCAATTCAGTTTTGATTTCGGTGGCATTTTTTATTACATTATCCATGTATTTTGATGCCTCTTGCTCAAGTTTGCTTAATATATCTTTCTTTGCCTGTTCGCTTTTCTCTGAAACCTCTTCTACAGAATCTTTTGCTTCCTGGCTGGCTTTCTCTACCCGATCAGTAGCATTGTTTACTTCTTCAATCGCTTCCCGGAAGAATTTCTTTTCCTCCGGTGTATCTACAAGATCTGTGTTTGGCTTTGGTCTTGCCCGGACCGGGATTGTGATTTTGTATTTTGTTTCTCCAGATTCAGTATCTGTAAGATAAATGAATGCATAGATACTGTAATTGTCTCCTGCAACCTTCCTGAGAAAGCTGTCAGGGATCTGTACCTGTGCAGTTTTGCCTTTTACGGCTCCGATCTGAATCAGAGATTCTCCTTCCCGGTCCTGATCAGAAAAGTGGACTTCAAATGTTGCAGGAAGAGTAATTCCTTCTATCTGCAGTATCTGGCCATAGTCATACTGCCAGACCCCAGATGTTCGCGAATAGCATTCACCTTCACGGAATACCGCAGTTGCTATATTGTTATTCATTGTCTTTCCTTTCTACCGTAGTTAAGCCAAGCCACTCATCATCCTACTTCCAATGCATCCAGGCACTCTCCGACTACGGCACGAAGATTAAATAAATTTGGTACCTGTTCTCTTGTGTATACTCCAGTAAGCACCAGAGATACCCATGTCTTTACAAGACCACTGTTTTTCGTAAACTTCATTTGTCAAATTCTCCTTTCTCCAGAATTTTATAAACAACTTCTCTCAGATTTCCGATGTTCGGAACCTGTTCTTTTGAATAATGCTTGCTTTCTACTAATCTTACCCAGGTCTTTACAAGGCCGCTGTTCTCATCAAATTTCATTCTGTTGTTCCTCCCATTATTTGAGCTAACATGATGCTAAGTTCTCCGATCGCACTGTCGTTTTGTTCCTGCATCTGAGCTAACATGATGCTTAATTCACCAATCGCACTGTCGTTTTGTTCCTGTGTCTGCCGATCTTTGTAGCTTTTTGTCTCCTGCACTGTTCGCATCACAACACCCCCATTCCTATTGCCCGAAGAGAGATTTCTTCCGTGGAATTGTTTGCTGTAATCTTTACTTTCACCGCAACTGCCCATTTGTCTGCGCTTTTCTCTATGTTCTCAAAGGTATGATTTCCGGCAGAATCTGGTGTGTAAGTTTCCCAAGACGGTGAATCATCATTTGCATTATTCGTAACCCAGATTTCTTTTGTAATCTTTTCGTCTGCGGTAAGGTCTAAAAGGACCACTGTTTTTTCAATTCTTTTGCTGGTATCCTGCGGGCGCATTTGCACTTCTAAAACTGTCCCGATTCGCACATGGATCACAGAAGAATTGGTGTCCATTCCAGACCCCGTGTCTGTAGATACCACTCTGATGTATTTCTCTCCACTCATTCCGTTTACATTTATTCGGAACGCGCTTTTAACATCTTCGTTTGAAGCTGAGGTTACTTGAATCCAACCAGCGTCTGTCTTCTTTTCCATCCGCGTGAACTCTTTTAGGTTTTTCGTCATTTCTATGTTATCTGCAGTCTGAATTCTAACTGTTTGAGTGTCTCCCTCTGCGTCTGATCCGATCGTAAACTCTACATAAAAGCTGTTCTTCCGGCGTTCTCCACTCAATGGGCTTGTGATTGTTGGTGCCTCTGCAGATCCGTTTGTTTTTGTAAAAGAATATGTCGCTGTCGCTGCTTCGTTCCAACTATCTGTCACAGTGATCGCTACCGTATGCGTCCCTAACTTCAAGTCCGGCCAGTATTTGCTCATTTGGAAAGTTCTGGCTCCATTTCTTTGCGCCGTATAGCGTTCCTTCTCTGCGTTATCTATTTTTACCACAACTGTCAGATCGTCGTCGTCGGAATCGCTTATGGTGTATACAATATCCCGCGGTTTCTTTAAGTCTCCGGAATTTAATGTTGCCGGCGAAATTACTGGATCATGATTTATTTTTTTGAACACATAATCAGCTTTTGCTATATTTCCCTTGGAATCTACTACAACGACTGCAACGGTATGGTTTCCAAGTCCCAGCTCATCCCAGTACTTGCTCATCTGGAATGTGTAGGATCGCCCCGTCTGGTTTTCGTATGATTCCTTCTGTACTTCATCAATTTTAACGATTACATCAAAGGTATCTCCGTCGGGGTCAGACACAGAAAAAGAAATGTTCTGCGGTTTATTCAGATCACCGAAACTTTTGCTGGCTGGGGTAATCTGTGGGGCAGCGTTCAGTACGCGGAGGGCGGGGCGCCAGCCGAGATTGTCGAAACTATCGTACGTATTGCAGTGGAACCAGTAACGCGCGCCATAGTAGCCGCGATAAGCCCTGTATGAGCTACTGTCATCTATGGCATTCTGGCACCAACTGTTGCATCCAGCCCAGTTCCATATCTTGTTGTGAGCTGTCGTAAAGCTAGCAGATGAGCTGTTATGCGGAAAATCCTGACTCTGTGGCGTTGGAAGTCCAGAGAACTTCCCGAGGTTTCCGATGTATTTATCCCATTCGTTTGACGCTACGGTTTCTGTCTGAACAGAGGAACTCGTTCCGCCGGTTAACATGAATAATTCGTACTGCTGGCCATCAATGGTTATAGTCTTTCCTTTTCCTTTCGCTCCGCAGAAGCCCAGATCATTTAGTCTGTCCCATGTTATGTTACAGAGCAGGTTTCTGTCACAGATCAGGAGTTTATCACTCCCATCGTTTACTTCCACCCACTGTAATTTATAGGCATCGGAAGAGTCCGTGCTTTTAATTTCGATAGCATCAGATAAGCTTTTTCCGTAATTTAACAAGTTCCCTGTCGATGATGCGGATCCGTTCGTGTCGTACCAAGGTTTCGTTGGTCTTACTCTCTTCGTACCTGCTACATAGAGTGTACCAAGTTTATGTATGGTTCCGTTTGCCACGTTTTTCTTTCTCCTTTCTCTTAGGGCTCATATCCCCGAATTTCCAATTTTTATCTTCTATGGTTCTATCATATATAGACCTTCTTGTCTGCGTAGGTTCCGGATGTGATTACGACTGAATCTGTCGAATCTATTTGGTCTACAGCTACGAGTGTCATATCTGAAGAATCAATCAGATCTTTTAATTGCAGCTGAAATGTTAGTTTTGCAATATCAGACATACTCACAGCTAAATTATTCGTATTCTTTTGTATCTGCTGCGTGTATGTTTCAATCTGTGCCTTCATTTCTTGTGTTGTCTGTTTAACAACCACTAATTCCCCAGTTATTGCCACTGCTTTGTCAATTTTACTTTCCTGCTCATAGAATTTGCCATCTAGCTGTTCCAGAGCGTAATTGATATCTTCAATATCTGCAAAGTCTTCATATCCCGGTTTCTTAAACCGGTAATGCTCTGTATATTCCACTACAACACCTCTTCCTTCATTGCATACCATGTCTTCTGTAGTGCCTGCTTCCATGTCAGATTTTCACTTATTTTTTTCCACGTGTTGTATCTGAGTGTTACGGATATCAAATAGTCCAACGGCACCATCTGATCAAGCATATCATTCACGCTTTCCTGCATCCTCTTTCGTGTCAACTCAACAAGGCAAAAGACAGTTTTTGTATTCAAGTCGATTTTTAGTACATACTGATTATCTCCCAAAGTTGCATCCATTTTTTGCCTGAGTACAGTTTCTGTATACAAAGGGCTATCATACCATCTGAGTAGTACCTCCAGTCGCCTATCATCTATAGAATCTGTATCCCTCGGTTTGATTCCTAAAATCTTTTCCCTGTGTGCGATTCCAGATTCTTCAGATGTTTTTACGCAGATGTCATTATCTAATTCAAACAAGGCATTTTCTAAGGCATCTCCTATCTTGTCCCCTGCATCAATTACAGCTTTAACATCCTTAATGCCCAAGATTATTTCTGGATATTCAACATTTACGTGCATACAACTTCACCCCTTACTGGAACGGTTCCGTCTGTAATCTGCAAATTCTGCTCTGCGTCATTTATCGTCGTTCCTGTCACATCAACAATACCGTCAATGTTTACGATTGCAGCTTCAATCTGTAAAATGCGGACCACAATAGAATCGCTCTCTTCCCACTTTTTCCGAAGCTCAAGGAGATATTCATCTACTGCCTGTGTAATATAGCTTTTCAAATCATCGTAAGAATATCCTGTGTCATATGTTATATTAGTTTTTATGTTTACTTCTGTTTCTCCAGTACCTGATATGAGAACCCTGTGTCCAATCGGGGCGATTCCTACTCCATCTCCGCTGTTTACAACCGGGTCCACTGCTGTCTGCACGGAATTTATGATGTCATTTGTCGGCATCCGGTAATCGCTTCCGATGATCGTTATGCTGATCTTGTCATCTGGTGCTGATACTCTTTTTAATTTGCACCCATATACACCGCTCATTTCCTTAATGCGGCTTTTATAGTATTCTCGGTTTCCAGCGCATCCACGATAATTGTACATATTTAGGATTCTTGCTCTATATGTTTCTGTATCTTCCTGGTCCGTGGCCTCTAATGTACATTTTAAGATCTTCCCCCATTCGAAATTGTCTACAAAATCGATTGGTTCTAAGTCTCCTAAAATACGGTTTGGTTCTGATCCGGGATCATCGCAGCCGATTCGATATGTATGTTCTTCTTCATTGATTACATTAAACACTGTGTAGTTGTATTCATCGCAATTCCATCTTGAACCTTCTGGAACTTTGCAATTAAACTGAGCAGTAAATTCAGCGTATGTAGCTTCATTGATGTATACACCTCTTTCGTTTCCGTTCCGAATCAGATGTTCTAAGTCAGCTGTATCTGCATACATGTTCTGCTCAAGCCCAGCCAAGAGCAGGTAAGCTTCTTCCAGACGCACCGCCTGTTTTGCACAGGCGTTAAAAATCAAACTGCCCTCAGATGTATCGATATTATCTGGCATATCTTCCATCATTTCGCGCATAATTGTTTCATATGTCATATCCTCATACACTCGTGCTCACCTCCCCGTCTCCTAATGTTGTGATAAGCGAGAATGATATTGTTACTTTTTCCTCTTCTTTTATGCAAGAGAAGTTCTTAATTCCTGTGATATATGGGTTTTCCATCAGGCATTCTTCCGTCATTCTTTCTAATTCTGATTGTGTCAATTCCGAAGAATAACTCTTCCCGATTAAGTCTTCATATTCCTGTCCGTAATCTTCTGAATAGATATAATACCGGTATCGTGACGTGTGTAAGGCAAGCCAAGCCCATACGAGGATAGCGTCATAGCCTTCAACAATCTTTCCGGAAAGCTGACCGGTTTCAAAATTAATCCCATATTCCTTCGGAATGTACTGTTCTGGCTCCTGGATGCCATCTTCATCATCTGCGTCTATAAATGGAAACATCATTCTGGCTCCACCACCTTTGCTATGATCACAAATTTTTCTCCAATTTTTAAAGTCAAAATTTTATCTCCTTCGGCGAGAATATCGTTTGTGTACTCTTTCATGTTTGTGACCGAATCGGTCATTTCTGTGTGAAAATATATTTTTTTGCCTGCATCTAGGCGGAGATTGCAAGACAAGAGGTAATCTCCTTTTTCCAGGGGAAGATCTCCAACTTTTATTTTCCCATTTGCAAGAACCTTTCCCAACTGGATAGTCGGATCATTATAATACTTTCCTGCTTCTCGCATTTGTCCTATAAAGCGTTCGTATGTGTTTATAGCCCTTTGTATCTTCCTCCGTTAATAATAGTCGTTACTCTTTGACCTCTCCATTTATCCACGTTCGGGAATCCATATACCATCGACTCCCATTCAATCACGTCTGCTTTTCCACCTCCGAGGTCGTGTCCCCATTCTGTGTAATTGCTGTCACCGGGGTCTTTCTCATCTGCGATCATGCAATTTATTCTTGTTCCATTTGCTAACACCACGCATACAACGTCTCCTACTTGGCCAAATTTCTGTGTTACAGCAATCAGATAGTAGCCATCTATGGTTGCTATGTTCTCAGGGCTTCCTGCTTTTCCTTTTTGTCCCCATATTTCAGAAACTCTTCTTTGCGTCGTTCCTGCATTCCATCTTCCGTAAAATTGTGGATAGCAAGTGTAGTTGCCGGTAATCCCTGTTTGTGGGACAGACGATGGAATATTTACAGTTGTTCCGGATATTGCTGTACCGCTTCCAGCCGTTGCCGTTGCAGCAGGATAGTCAATGTAACAAAATCCATATACGTCACTTCTTCGATTTCCATACTGCTTTCGTGCTGCAAGTCCGCCTGTTGCACCGCTTGTATTTCCCTCAATAGACACATAATCGTTGATTCCCGATCCGGAAGCACTTTCCACTAAGCCTATATGGCTTTCTCCACCTGGTCCGTACACTACCAGTGCGCCAACTCTTGGCGTTGTTCCAAATTTTCCCCTTGCCCGGTACCATTGTGTCACCTCAGAACAGCTTGCAGTCTTTCCTCCACCCATAAACAGGTCTCCATGTCCAGATTTATTGAAGATTGACCATTGAAAGATGCAGCACCATGCAGCTCCATTGTACCCGTAGTATTGTGTGGCTTCATTCGTACTTCCTGATATTCCAATCCATGCTCGTGCCTGATTCAGTACATCATCCAGTGCATTGCTGGTCGTTGTACTGCTGCCGCCTGCAGAATTCGCAATCTGTTCCTCGTCTTCCTCCTGAATATCCATCACGTTTTTAAACGCAAGTTCCAAAGTTGTCGTATAAACTCCACCGTTCCATTCATGGCTGTCATTTTCTATCCAAAATTTTCCCTTCAGTCCGGTCCTGGAGTCCTCTATAATCACACCTAATCCAGAAACGCATCTGCAGTCCCCAATCATAGTCAAATTTGCGGTTTTATTTATGCCTTGCAGTTCTGCCTTAGCTTCTGTTTTCCCGTTTCCACTATCTACGGATATCGCATTTTGAAATATGCCGTATTTCTTTATCCAGTTTGAGTTACTCACACTTCCAATTTTATTATTGTTTGAGTCATAGATATATACACGATTTACCATGCTGTCTAAATCTTCTGTATATGAGGACTCTGTAATTCTTTCCCCCTGCCGTATGTGGAAATTGGGAATAACTTTCCCTTTCTGTATGACCTCCAGCTTATCTCCGTTCATTTGTGCGATGTATTTTTTCTTGTTTTTTCGGTATGCTTTTGTGTATGCAGCCATGATAATTTCATAATACGGGCGTTCCTGAAAGAATATTTTCGCAATAGGCATCTTAGTTTTTGCAATTGATCCGGTCTTTACTTTTACGTCTCTGCAGACCATCTGTGCGATTTTTTCAGGGGTTTTATTTGCAAAACGGTATGTACCGCTAGATCGTAAGAGATGCATCATGCCGTCAGTTGCTGTATACTGTAGCTCACCCATTTCAGATTTTCTTTCTCTTTGGGTAATAATTCCGACAAATTTCGTTTTTTTATCATCCGGATATCCCGGGTAGAATACAATTTTGTCTCCTAATTTTATGCCAAGAGTCTTGACATTCTTATCATTCGGGCTGTATGCAACACTAAACACGACTGTTCTGGCTGCCTGTTTAGCACTCCCAGCCCAAGTCACGCTCGTTACATAACCGGTTATTTTCGCATCATTCCACATTATTTTCATGGTATCACCAGCTTTGTCCCGTCATATATATACCAGCCTTTTACTCCATTTTTAGAACTGCTTTTTAAGCCATTCTTTTTTGCGGCTTTTTCGATAGCCGCTTTGTTTGCATTATATAGTTTTGTATAATAGCTTCCAGAGCCATAGTATTTCTTTGCTATACCCCAGAGTGTGTCGTTTCCTTTAACGGTGTACGTTTTTGTTTTCTTTTTCGAATCCGTTCGAGTGGTTGTTTTCTCTGGTTTCTTTTTAGTGGTCTTAACCGGTTCTAGTACCGCTTTTACAGGTTTAGTATACTTCGGTGGCCTGTACTCTTTTAGTGACAGGCTGTACTTTATATCGCCTGTTCCGTCTTCTTCTGAAAATGTAAACGTCTGAATTATAACCGATTTATTGACTTTTGTTTCTGTAATAATAAACTGTAGGTCTTTTTCCTGCCAGCTCAATATTTTTTTGACATATTCCCATGGGTTTCTGTCTTTCGGATAATCTGCGAACGGGTAATCGTGTGCAGGGAAAAAAGACTCAAGTGAAAAAGTCTTGAGTCCTTTCTTTCCCAAAATCGTCACATCTCCTCGCGTCTGGACATTCACTGTCTGATGCGAGTTTTCCTGCGTTATCTGGTATGACGCCGGGCGGATAGGAAGCTGTATGGGATCCTCTCCGCATTTAAGCCAATATTCCATTTTACCTCCTACGCCATCTGTGGCATGTTTTCTGCTGTTTCTTCTATCTTTTTTACAATTGCTTCTGCAATCTTGTCGATATCGGCTTCTTTTCTTACCACAATGCTGTCTGCTAACTTGGCAATCGTTACGGAAAAGTTTTTCTTTGACTCCTGGCGTGCCATACGAACAGATTCATCATGAGGATAGACCCTGCTTCCGGATGGAAGATCAACAATTTCTCCACCTTTTTCGCTGATCTGTACAATGCCACCTTGCCAGTTGTCTGTGCCTTTTGCAAGTGTCGGAATTGTTGGAATATCAAATCCAACGTGACCTCCGCCAATAGCACTGGGGAGGTCAACACTTATTTTATTAATCGCTCCAATTGCTTTATTTACAAGGTTGATTACCGCATTAAGTGGTGTCTTTACAAGCGATTCCAGGGTTCCGAAAATGCTACCTACCGCCTGAACAATTCCATTCCATGCCTTTTCCCAGTTTCCCTGGAACACGCCTGTAAGGAAAGTAATAATTCCGGAAAGAAAATCTTTTATGCCCCCGATAACAATCTCTGCATTCTCATACCATCCCTTAAACGCTTCTACGGCTATATCAATTGCAGGTTTGATTGCATCTGCAAATTTTTCAAAAGCCGTTTTGACATTCTTCCACATTTCCTGTGCCCAGTCTATGACTGATCCAATCCATTTTCCGGCTGCCTGTCCGAAATTCACCAGACCATCTTTCGCTTTATCGATCACAGGTTTGATTTTATCCCAGTTTTTATAGATAAGCACTGCTGCTGTCGCTACCGCAACGATTGCCACTGTAGCAATATTTGCCGGGCTTGCAAGCATTTTAAACACTCCTCCTGCTTTTGTTACTGCTCCTGCAAGCGCCCCTGCATTCGAAATAGTTTTTCCAATCCCTTTATTAAGTGTTCCGATCCCTGCTAAAACTGGTCCGACCGCTGCCGCAAACCCCGCGATTTTAACGATGCTTTTCTGCGTAGCAGGGCTCATTGCATTCCATTTATCAGTCAGTTTTCCTATTACATCAATTCCTTTTGTAACATATGGGATCAACTGATTTCCGATCGGCTGCAGAACGTCCACCTGTATGGTTCTCCAGAGTCCTCCCAAAGCTCCTGATAATGTTTCGTATTTTACATTTATAAGTTCTTCAACAGATTCCCTGTTTTTATCTATTGCGTCGCTGGCAGTTGACATTGAGGTTATGACCTGTGGTCCCAGATCTTCCCACATAGTTCCGAATAAGTTAACACCGGCTGTGCTTTGCGCCACAGGATCATCCATGGAAGCAAGTCCTTTTATCACTTCATTGAATGCTTCCTTTGCGGTATCTCCTCCGGCTCCAAATTTCTCTGCCATTTTCGCTGCATCCATTCCAAGAGCTTCAAATCCCTGCTTTGTCGTATCTGAACCATCTATTGCTCTTATAGAGAATTCTTTTACAGCATCTCCGACTTTATCCAGATTAAAAGCGCCATTCTGAGCGCCATTGGCAAATATAGAGAACATGTCTTCTGCATCCAGTCCTAACTTCTTAAACTGCACAGAATACTCATCGATACTGTCTATCATTTCCCCGGAATAGTCCATTCCTGACTGTGCTCCCTGGGTGATCAAATTAAACGCTTCTCTTGCTGATACACCGTAATTTTTTATCAACGTATCTGCAGCTCTGGTGCTTTCCGCGACATCATATCCGAACGTGTCTGAAAGAGTATAGGCATATTCTGTACATCTCTGCAGGGCAGAATCATCCAGATAGGACATGTTCTGATTAACTGTTGCCATTGCTTCCGCAACATCATTGATGGACTCACCAAAATTATCTTTATAGACATTGTTGATCATGTCTTTGTATTTACCCATTTCTTCTGTTGCGGTACCTGTTGCTGCCGCAAACTGCTGGAATGCGTCCTGCGAATCCGATGAAAATTTGATTGCCGCTGTTCCAACTGCCATCAACGGTGCAGTGACCGATTTGGTCAGAGTTTCACCGGCTGCAGTAAACGCTTCGCCGGCATGGGCAAATACATTAGCAACGTTGTTAAACCGTTTTTCCAGGTCACGTGCCTGTGCCGCTACTTGTCTTGATGGATTGCTAAAATCATCAATCAATTTTACAACTGCTGCAACTGTCTTACCTGCCCTTGTTCTTCACCTCTTTCTCAATGTCCTGCAGTTCCTGTTTTAAAAAAGCGCGGGTAATCAGTCGTTCTCCCGCGCCCATTTTGTAATATTTTGATGGCTTCCACTTTTTCAGGCGGAACAAAGCATAAGCTACGCTCGCTTCGCCGTCCACCTTTATGAGTTTTTTACTTCTTCCTCGGCATCTTCTCCGAGCCCTGAAAGCTTTACGATCTCTGCAGCAATTGTTCCGGATTCCATTCCAAACAAAATTGCCGCCAAATCTTTCGGTGTAGCAGCTCCAAAATGATCCATCAGATTCTTGTCTGTCAGGCACGGGTCTACAACACCATGCACGCAGCACATTAAATTAAAATCATATGTAGCATTTGCATCGCGATTTCCTTTTTTGTCAAAAAGCATGGCCTGGAGAGTATTGTATCTCTTTCCGGACAGTTCCCTGATCGTAATCTCGGCATCTTCCCCTACTAATTTAGCCAGTTTTTTTGATTTAATCTTTTTGGTTGCTTTTTCTGTTGCCTTTTCTTTATCTACGCAAAGTAATTTTTCAATTAAATTCATGTTTTATCTCCTTATACGTCTATTGATTCCAGGACTTCCCATCCCGAGAAACTGAATGGAATGGATTCTTCCAGGAGCTTTCCTGCTTCCCAGTCTGCCAGTTTGATTTCAGTGAATACGACATCGTCAAGGCGGATACGTTCTGCTCCGAATGCTTCCGGATCTTCGATGTTTGAAATAATCGTTGCTCTGGTTGCTTTTCCTTTTTTCAGATTATCCCCGATTTTTTTAAGCATGTACGAAGTCACCTTATTAAGTTTTAGCGTTCCACTGCATGTGATTCCAGTTACCTTATACCCTTTCTTCAGGGTTCCCGTCCTGGTCACTTCTGCTGTGTCCAGTTTTACTGTTGCTTCTAAAGCAGTTGTCTCTGCCATATAGTCATTGTCGATCCAGCATTCCCCGAAGGTTCCGTTAATGACTCTGTCCGGTGTGTAGTTGTCCCTTATTCATTCCTCCTTACACAGTGATGTTCAGATCAATGTCTTCCATTACGTCCACCATTGTAGCGGATGCTGCCAGGAAAACCTTTTCGTCTGTATACTGTTTCTTGATTTCTGCTTCGCTCATTGCTTCTGCTTCATCTCTTGTTACGTCCTTGTTTTTAATGATATATTCCTTGATTGCATCAACATCCAGGTCAATTGTGTAACCCTCAATAATTCCATTTCTCTCCATTTCTGCCAGATAGGAATTAATTGCCGAAATAAGCAGGCACTTATTTGCATATGTATTCGGGTATTTCCCGATATAATTGTCTTCTGCCAAAAGAACAAGGTCATCGTGGATCATGTCCATGCTTTCAACTACACGGATTTTTTTCCACGGGTTCCCTTTTTCTTTGCTAACTGTCTGTAAGGAATTGACTCCCCGTCCAACTTTTACTTTTTCGCCATCGTAATAAAGGACCAGTTTTCCAGCGTCAATTTCTGCGTCCAGTTCGGTTTTTTTCTTTTTCTCACACTCCGTTACATCATTGAGAATTGCGTATGTTGCGGAACTCTTATGAGATGTACCGGCGAGCAGTCCTGCGATTCTTGAACAGAAGGATTCTGCTGTATACTCTTTCTCACCAACTTTTACGCTGGCTGTAGCATAATTTATAATTCCTTCATTATCTGCTTCTGTTTCCGGAAGCACTGCTTTAACCTTATTTCGCTCATCACGCTGATCTTTTACCCATGTCACAATGGTCTCTGTCTGCGAGTCCGTCTTTGCTGTCGGACAGCACAGCCAGGTAACCTTTTTGACCGCAAAATAATTCAGCGCCGTTTCGTAATTCTCAGCGTTGGAACTAAGAACATACAGCACGATTTTAGCAGGTGCTGTATCGTTCCCAACCAGGGCAAGTTTCACTTGCTCTTTATTTGCATCGCTCAGTTCTTCCGGAATATCTTTTTCTTTGTAAATCATAGCCGGATTTGTTGCCGGCACTTTCGCATCTTTTACAATCATTCCCACTACACCGCGTTCAGATCTTCTGATTGTGTTTCTTGCGGCTGCAGTAAAAATAATATTCATTACTGGTAATCCCCTTGTTTTACCTCCTGTGATAATTTCAATTCTTCCATCAACTTGCTACTATCCGTTCTTGGAATTACATCCCAGAACTCCACATCAAACTGGCAGACTGGAATGTTTGCGTTTTCGCCCTGAAAGTTTAGATCCATGTTGCTTGTGTTCAGTCTCCTGCTGCCAATCGTCAGCTTCTGCCCGAACATTTCTTCCATGGCCGCAAAAAAATCCATTCCGTCTGCTTCATTTGTGTGTTTTTGAATAAAATCAATCTCCACTTCAACATTCTTGTGGAATGCGTTCTTTGTGGATTCAGAAAACGTCTGTGTTATATACACAAAAAAAGAAGGCCGCGTATAGCCCTCTATTGTATCTGCTCCGTATATCTTCATATCCGGATATCTTTCTTTCAGAGCGGAATTGACCGCTTTTTTTATTTCTTTAAGTGTCAAGTCCTGCCTCCCTCAATATCTCGTCCAACAGTTCCTGTCCGATCAGCTCGGCGTGATCCGCGCGTTGTGCCATATATTTTGCCACAGTCTTTTTTCCCCTGACTTCTCCAACCTGCCTCAATCCCTTTGTTTTGTCTTTACTTTTATGAGTTATCATGGCATGTCCTTCTTCGTAGAGATGGTAATGCGGAGCTATTGTCGTAACTGCAACTGTAACTTTGTTTCCTGATCGTATTACCTTTCCCTGTCTGAAGCTCTTTGCCAGAGGTTTTGGCTCTTTTTCGCTTCGTGGGCTTATATAATGATGTCCCTCTGCTTCGGAGTCCACCCTGCCTTTTAAGTCCTTTGCTATGCTTCTAGATTCTTTTTTGAGGACAGTTTCTGAAGACGCCGGGAACTGTCGGGATGCTGTTTCGAGTGCTCTTTCCAGTTCGGAGGCGTCGAATTCAAAGCTGATACTCTGCATTCTCAAACACCTCCTCGCACTGGATTTCAAGAAGTTCATGTTTCTCATCAAGATCGATTGGTGGTCCTGCAATCTGAAACATTCGACCATGATAAAGGATTCTCATTTCAGCAGTGACGTCCTTTCTGAATCTTACATATATCCGGTGTGATACTTCCGGTTTCATTTTCCCCATGAAGTTACATTCCGAGGATTTATAAGGTTTTACTGTTGCCCATACTTTTTTATATGGTTCCCAGTTTCCCCTGTCCTGTCCCATATCATCCTCTTTTACCACGAATCTAAGAAACAAAATACGTTTATTTAATGCTCCGGCATTAATCCTTACAGACACCTCCTACAGCAGATTTACGCAATGCATCCCAAGAATTGTTTCAACCACTTTATTTGTCGTATTTTTGTCGACATAAACAGATCTGTTATCGTACATATCCTGGCACAGGACCAGTGCCGCTATCGCAAGATCTTCATGCATGTCGATTTCCTTATCATTCAGTCCTGTATAGGATCTTATGTAAGCTTTTGCTGCATCAAGAATCCTCTGAAACTCTTCCTCGCTGTAGTCGTCCGCTCTGCAATGTTCTGCAACGATATCCGGAGTGATCTCATTTACTTTCATTTTTTCACAGTCTTTCTTGTAGTTCTTGTTTTCTGCAAATCTGGTTTTGTCTTTTCCGCAGTCTTTTCAGAAATTTCTCTGATATAACCAGCTTCCATCAAATCAGAGACTACAGGTTCAACGCTGTAATCTCTGATTTCTCCTTTTGACATTGACAGAACTCCGCAGAAGCTGACCATAGCTTCTATCTTCATCGGTTATTCCTCTCAGTCTACTGCTTTCATCTTCAGAACTGCAATCTTCTGTTCATTTTCAATCTTGGAATCCATTTCCAGCCATCCAACGACACCAATCGCATGTTCTGTTGCAAACTTCTCTCTCAGGACTTCAATGTTCATGTCCTCAGATACTTTAACAGCCAAGCCGCTCATATCTCCATATATGATCGCAGTTTTCCCTGCTGCCATCTTCGGCATATTATCAGAACAGAACACGTCATTGCCAAACAGAGTGTAGCCCCATTTTGCTGTTGCATCCTTCTGTAAAATATAATCACCATCAGAATTCTTCAGCTTTCTGATCGCAGTTCTGGTGGCTTTATTCATGATCCAGATACAAGATGGTTGGAATACATCCGGAACAGTTTCCTGCAGGTCAATCAGCTCATCTCCTGTGATCGCGGTACCTGCTGCCGCAGTTACAACCTGTTTCGCCTTAGATACGCCTTCCACTTTATCCGTGGTTCCATTCAGAAGTTCATTCTCAATCCATCTTGCAATGTTCTCAGCCATCTGGTTCACAACAAAATTGGTGATATCAAACTGAGAATTATTAACAAGAGACTTGGATACTTTTGTCAGTGCCCCTGCAAGGAATCCTTTCAGCTCAATAGATTTGAATTTTCCGGAATTGGATTCAAGTTCGCTAAATTCTGTAGCGTATGCCATTGTGATCGCTGTAGTTTCCTCATTGTAGTAAGGAATGGACAGTGTACCGCCCACGTCATATCTGGTTGCCAACTGATAAATTGGACAGATTTCATACACCTTTTTGATGATTTTATTTGCAATAGATGTCGGGATCACTGCTCCATTGTCCCCGGATGTCAGATTTGATGCTCTTTCCTCAGATATAATGCCACGGATGTAGTTCGCAAATGCTCTTTCTTCCTGGTCTTCTGTTTCTTTATTGTCCTTTTCTTCCTGGTCTTCTGTTTCTTCTGGTTTTTTCAGAATGTCCCTGGCTCTCTGTAATGCAGCGATTGTATCATCGATGTCTTTAATTTTCTTTTCAAGATCATCAAAGGACTGCTTTTCTTCATCATTCAGTGCTCTTTCTTCCTGCTCAGCTTTGTCTAAGATCTGCTGTAACTGCTGCTCATACTGTGTTCTCTGTTCTGCAAGTTTTTTAAATTTATTCCTCTTATTTTTCCTCCTATTTTTTCAGTTTATTAATTCTTTCCTGAAACTTTGTATTATCATATTCCTTTTTTGGTGGAAGATTCTCTGTATATGTAGTTTCCATGCACATTGCCCTGGTTTCCACCTCTTCCTCTGTTCCAGCTCTCACTTCCACAGATGTGGATGAATATACCGGAATTTTATTCATTACAAGTGTAATCTCATCCATGTCAAAGTCTTTTACATGTCTGATAGGCAACTGATTGGCTCTGTCCTCAATAGAATCCACCACATTCTTCATATTGAATGACCATCCCTTCAGCAGTCCTTTCTTCGCCCCGTCGATAACCGTTGGGTCGGTTACGACAGATTCTGCTCTGAGCCCTACCTCATCTTCCCTGACGGTCAATGTCCCGTCTGCAGTATCTGCAAGGACGTGTCCTCTGTCATGATCCAGAAGCATCCTGATATCTGCCGCTCTGTTTATTGCACGCTCAAATGCCCTCTGTTCAATCACTTCGATCACTTTCCCGCGTGGTGTAAGCACTGGTCGTGATTCTCTTCCGGGTACATTGACATATCCAGAGATATGGAGCCCGTCAGCTCTTAATTCTGCTTTCCTTTGCTTTCCTCCATCCTGTTATTCATTTTGTTCTTTTCCTTTGGTCGTGGAATCTATAAATCCCGTCTGAATGACATCCATATTCTGTACAGCATTGGTGTTCGGTGTATAAACCTGCCCGGTTTCTGGGTTAAGGAGAACGCTGTCAAGCCCAAGTGTAATCCACTTGAATCCGATCGGTTCCAAATCTTCCTTTTCTCTGACTTCATCAATCTGGAGGAAATTCTTTTCGAGTCCGATCTTGTAAGCCTCGTAACGTTCCTTAATATTTCCTCTGGTCAGTTCTTTCGTATCAAACGACCAGTAATATGTCTCTTTCTCTGATTCCAGAAGCAGATCCCTGTCCAAGCTACACTCTATATCGCTCATCACAATGGTACAAGTCCGAATGAAACAGTCTATGTCTTTTTCAGTTGGGTTTCCGCTGATCATTCCGTCAGGGATTCCAAACAATTTGCAGATTTCTGCCGAGTTTGTTTTCTTGTTCTCGTTCAGCTGCATTTCAACAGATGTGTTAGATGATTCCTGGAATTCCATTCCCTCATTCAAAACCACAACTGTTTCTTCTGCATTGCTGTACAATCTTCTGAAAGCAGCTTTTAATGCGTCCATTGCATCTCTTGTTAATTTCTTCGGAGATTTCAGGAATCCTTTTTTGTTTCCACCCTTTTGTACCAGGCTCTGTTCGTATGTCAGTTCACTGTATGATACTCCGATAATCAGCTGATTATCGCCCATGACGCTTCTGGAAGTCATACCATCCTTCGTTTTTCTTAGGATTTTAAAAAACTGGTAAGGTCTGTATGATTTTCCCTGTACCAGAATGTCATAATCTTTGAAGATCGGATCTGTATTCTTCATGATGGAAATATGAGTCTCATCGACGTAGTGAATGCTCTCAACTTCCGTTCCCGGTTTGTTGATATAAGCATATCCGCCTTTCCCCAGATAGTAATCTTCGATGATCGCTCTCCAAAATTGTGAAGCTGTCAACGTGTCTCCTGTATCATTGTTCAGGAGAGAGGTCCTTCTATCTCTGATTTCCCGGACATTTCCTTCCTTGTCTTTCTGATACAGATTAATCGGAAGCAGTGATATTGTTCCCGCGATCAAATTAATGCATGCCTGTACCGCAGGAATTTCCAATGCTTTTTCCTTTGTCATTACATTTTTTCCGAGCAGTGCACTTAAAAGCGCGTCTGATTCCACCTGCTCTGACGGATTCACTATGGTATCTGCTCTTACTTCATATTTTCTTTTGCCAAACGGCCATATGTTCATTTGTTATCTCCTCTGATTGCGCCGGCGCAATTACGTCTGAACTACAAAATCATCTTCTCCATATAGCAGTTCCTGCTGTAACAGGTACATGGCATTGATCAACGATACAACCATGTCCACTTTCCCCGATGATTTCTTTTTGTTCACATACAAATTTTTGTTCGTGTCTTCTGTGCATCTTGCATTCTGAAAATTGATTTCAAGCATCCTGTTTGCAGCATACTGGAATTTCTTTTTCAGGATCAGCTCTTTCAACAGTTTAGTAGGCATATGCAGCACCGAGCTATGCTGTTTGATCTCAACGCACTCTATCTCATTCTGTTCCAGTTTCTGCACGGTCGATATTGCATTATATCTGTCATATCCTACCTGCATGACTTCCACTCCGTATTTCTCCGTCAGTCCTATGATGAAACGTTCTACAAACCCATAGTCAATAACCTCATCTCCACAGGCAAAGCATTCGCCTTTTCTGATCAATGCTCGATAATCTACCTTTTCTTTCATTGACTTTTCATCTATTCTATCTGAAGGAGCGAACCCCCAGACTTTTGCATAGATTGTTCCGTCCTGTTCTGTTACCATGGCAAATGATGTGTTATCGTTCGTCATTGACAGATCCAGTCCACACCATACCTGTTTTCCCTTCCAGAAGTTGTCCGGTAAATCTCCGCTACACATTTTCACCTTCTGGATGTCAATATAGCCTTCGACTCCCAGTCCCTTATACACAATATCGTTGTGCTTACAGAGATAATTCTCTCTCTTGTTCTCATACAGGATTGCAAGTGAGCGTTTCTTCCTGATCTCCTCAAAAATATACGGATGTGTCACTGTGACCGGATTGCTCTGATAGATCACCCTGTCATCAGTTTTCCATGCGTCTCCATGTTTCAGCTCATCATCCGGCTCATATAACAGTGCAAAATACCGCTGGTCTTCTAAAAGTCCGTCAAGCGTTTTCTTTGCAATGTCTATTTCATCCAGCATCACATTGTTATCATTCGGGTACTGGGTACTGATGATGATTCCAAGTTTGTTTAAAAGCGTGATCTGGGATGAGCGCATCGCTTCCACTGGGTATGCGTCCAAAGCTCCGGCTTCGTCAGCCAGAAACGCGTTTGCCAGTTTTCCATCCATACCGTCCTGACTGTATGCCAGCGGAGTATATTCATTGTCGTTGAGCAGACATTTGATCTGACTCCGCAAGAGTTTAAATGCCGGTTCATCTTCGTTATAGAGTGCCGGACTGACCTTTATAATTTTTCGGATTGCATTCTTCAACTCTGATGACAGTGCCAGATCCGGTGCAACCGAAAAGAACCTGGAGAAGTCCGGCTCTGTCAGCATCAGTAAGATAAAAATCACCGCTGAATTAAAAGTCTTGAAATTCTTTCTGGCTATTTCAAGCAGAATTGTCACATAGAACCTGCTTTTCCGTTCTGTGTTTCTGCAGAATGTACAGAGTCCTGCGACAGTCATGAACCATGCGTATTCTTCCAGTCCTTCATAGATGCTACATCGCAGGTCCGGATGGATCATTAATTTTAACAGCTTGCAGATTTTCTCATATTCCTGCTCATCTACATAGGCGTCCGGATTATCTCCATCCGCGATGTGAAGCCAGCTTTCAGCCTGTTTTTTTACATATTGGGGGACTTTTCCCTCGTCTTCTTCTACGCACCACTGTGCATAATGATATGCTTTTCCTTCTTTCATCCTCCAAGTGCTTCTTTCAATGGATTACTTTTCTTTGCTTCGGTTTTCGGAACTGATCTAAGAGAAGAAGCAATCGTCATGATGTTCTCTTTTTCGATATCGGAGAGCATCCGTCTTTTTGCCTGCACCTGTCTGTCCAAAGCAATCAGGTTCTTCTGCATTGATGTCTCTGTTTTATAATATTCTCCATATGTCATCTGTTCTGTTTCAAGCAGTTCTTCTTTGTTCTCTTCCAGGTCACAGAGTTGTCTGTAAAACCGTTCTTTTTTCTCTTCAAATTCTTTTGTTTCTGCGTACAAAATGCAGTATCTGTTTATCACAGCACCGTACATATCATCGAATTTGTCAATTTTTTCAAGCAGTTTTTTCAATCTCAGAAATTCTTTGTGTGCTGTCTCATTTTCTCTGACTTCCGATCTTTCTTTCAACGGAATCCCTGTAAGCACTGCTTTTTCTGCCTGTTCTCTCTGTCTGAGTTCGCGCTTGGTTCTGTGAGATTTTCCTTCTGACCGGATGATACTAACCGTCTTTGATGGTGTAGGCCTTGCCTTCTCCCTCCTTCCTTTTAATTTCAAAATGCTGATCTGGGAATATTTTGTGCATCTACGGGGCATATGTGGTCGTGAGAAATCAGATTTTTTTCAGTCCGAATGACCGGGGGGGCTCTCTGAAGTCTCCTGCTGCCTTGCAATCTCTGTCAACACCTCTCTTGGTATACCTGCATCTTCAGCCATTCCATGATGCATGGCGCATAAAGATATCAGATTGTCATTATCCAGTCTCCGATCATAGTCCTCAACCAGCGGCACTATATGATGTACTTCTATCTGCCTGTTATTATACCTGTTGATTGTACCGTATAGATTCCGCAGGCACACCTGGCATAGATAATGATCTCTTTCTCTGATCTCCAGGCTCTTTTGCTTCCACGCCTGCGTACTTCGAAAACTGTTTTGTGTTGTGCGTATTTTCTTTCTCCGTACCGGCTTGTGTCCACAATCATATCTGCTGTCATGAACTTTGCCGCAATATTTGCAACTCTTTAACATCTCTAATATCCCCATGAATAGCGGGAGATGGATTCGAACCACCGTTCCAGGCTTAGGAGACCTGTAAGTTACCATTACTTTATCCCGCGGTATTTTTGTATATTAAAAGAGAGCCTGTTTCCAAGCTCTCTTGTTAATTAATATTTCTGTTTCGCTTTAATGTCTAACATTCGAATCATCATAAATGCTGCGTGTTCAGACTGTGCATTATAATCTTTCGCTAAAGGACTGCCGATCAGATTTCCATTTTTGTAATGGATAAAGTAATGAGCTAACTCATATGCTACTTCGTACACTACATTCTCAAACGCCTGATCTTTGCTGATTGCAATTCTGTTTCCTTTCAGTATGCTGTCAAAACCCTGTAAGTTTTGAAGCTTTAGGGTAATTCCCTGTTCTTCTGCCAACGCAAGTAAATTCTTAAAAACAAAAATTGGTTCTTCCATTGTTGGAATCATTGGCTTCTGTTTAACTGGTTCTGTTTTGGTCTGTGTTGGAACAACTTCTTTCTTTTCAAAAGTTTCAGATTCTTTTTCTTTTGCTCTGAAATAGAAGTCAACCAGATAGTCGTATGCTTGCCATGCCTTATCTGTATTAAGGGATTTTGCATGAAGAAGTGCTCCTTTTTCAGTCCAAAGATATAAATGGGCACTAAATTTGTGGCAATCTGGAATTTCCCGATTGGCTTTAAATTCTTTTAATTCGGCACCCTCAAGTTTAATATAATGTTTTCCCTCCGTATATTTTTGTTTATTATACGAAAAATTATAAGATATTGTTTTTTGCATCTGTTTCATACATCTGCGCTACTTGTGCAGATGTTAACACTCTAATTCCATGGTATTCTGTAACTTTTAAATCGTACATTTTATTTCCTCCAATCTTTTAATTGCAGGAAATCCGCATCTATGATAAAATATTTCATAGAGGAATTCCCTCTTTCTTAGAGATTCGCCAAGCTTTGACCGGTGCAGCGAATCTCTATATTATCTGTATTTTTTAGCTAACAGTTCCAAATAATACAAAATTTTTTCTTTATCCTCTCTCGATAAATCTGATTTGCTTTGCAATTCTCTAATTATCAATGCATTTGAAAGTTCTTGGAAATCTTTATTTTCAACTTGCAATTCAACTAATGCAAGCCCTCTCATCAAAACTTCTGTTTTGTTTGTTCCAAAATGTTCTACCAGAGTTTGGATTCTTTCATTTTCCTCATTTGTAAGTCTTATTTCTAAGCGTTGCATTTTGGGATTTTCTGTCGGCCTTCCCGTTCTTGGACTCATACATTTCACTTCCTTTCTTTTGTCCGTACAAATATCTTAATTTATGTACGTGCAAAAGTCAAGAGGAAATTTAAAAATACCACCTGCCATTTCTGACTGGTGGTTATTCTTTAATATTTTGCTCTTCTCAGCTATGAATAGCTTTTTCTACATCTGCTACTGTTTTATCACAAAAAGCACCCGGATTACTCCGAGTGCTCATTCGTAATTTGTTCTGTAAATTCCTGCATCATTTTCATTAGCTGACCAGCCTGACTGACTCCTGCCAGTTCACAGGCTTTTGCAAAATCATCTACAATCTCTTTCTTCATCTTGTATGACTTTGACATCCATCCTGCTTTCTTTTCATATTTTCGAGTTGCAACTGTCTGAGGCTTTGGGCTACCTATCGGCATTGTTATCCCTCCGTTTCATTAATACATGGACAGCGCTACAGCAAAGTTTTATTAAACCGATTGCAATGAAAAAAATTCCAAGTTTCCACAACATGCTTTACACAGATGAGTAAATATGTTATATTCTTTGTAAGAGAAGGGCTCTCGCCCCTCTCTGCTAATTTAATAGCTTATCGAGAATCAATAAGATGATTCCGATGACTAAGTCCGTTATCGCTCCGAGTGTCCAGCTCTTCCAGTCGATTTCGGACTTTTTATTTTCCGGTTTTCTCCGGTTTCTGTTACTCATCTGTATCTCACCTCCTTATGTATATATAATATCATATGGTGTACGATATGTCAAGTAATTTATTAAAATATTATTATGTTTTCATGGACATTCTGGGATTCGAACCCAGAACCGACCGGTTATGAACCGGTTGCTCTAACCACTGAGCTAAATGTCCTTAAAATTTAATTTTTATGTTGTAAGCTACTGCTAAGTGCTCTTGCCAAGCCTCACCACCTCTCATTCTTTTCGTTTTTGAGTATAGAAAGAGCAGCCCCGAAGAGCTGCTCTCATTGTCTTTTATATATTATAAGCTAATTAAAATTTACTATAATTTCCTCTAGTTTTACTTGACAATATGCTTTCTACATATTTTTTCTCACTTTTTTCTTCATATTGTCTGCTTAATTTACTTAGCCATTTCTTTATTTTTGTCCATATACTATCTCTGTCACTTGTAATAGCAACCTTATACTTATTCATTAATAGTCACCTCACGACAAATAGTTTACAATAAAACCACATAATATATTTATGCATATTGTAACTATAAGATTCCATATAATTGCTTTTTTATTCCACTTTTCTTTTCTGATAATTTTTTCCTGACGGTTTTTATCACCTTTTGTTATATTAAATAAAGCATTATCACCGTATAATCTTAATCTTTCAAAAAGTGCATCCGTTAAACGTCCTACCAGTTTCTTTCCAAAAATCCATGTAGCAGAACAAATAAATAACGCATATATAATTTTAATTAAATTATCAGGAGTAATATCCCCAACTGTCTTAAATGGTAACTTAGCTATGTAGTTGCCGGTCATTATCACACTTGTACACATTATAACTATATTTGTGACCCAACTCATTAAGCTAGCAACCTTCGCCTTGTTTTTTTGTAAAAAAAGCATCACCGGCGTCTTTTGTAATTCTGACTCCCTCAATGTTTTTACCCATTCCTCGACAAGAAACAGCAATTCATCAGCTAAAACCCGGTCTACAAAATCAACTCTCGTAACAATTGGAAATAAATTATTATCCATTTCTTCAATATCTTCAATTTTCCCAGTGAAAACTAAATTCAGCATTTCTTCTGGTCTTAAGCCATTAGAAAGTTTAACCATAAGAGTATGCATCTGCGGTTCATCACGCCCCGGGAAAACTGCATTAAAACTCCATGTTATAACCATATTGTTGATATGTTCAGATTCATACCAATCATGAGTGTCAAAAGAAGACCAATCTGGAAAACTTCGAGTTTTTCCATCTGCAAACTTCACATTTGTTTGAATCAGATAACCAGCCTCTTGGTAATGACTAAGTTTTTCACTAACTCTTTGATTTAAATCTCTTATATCTTGTATATCAAGCACAGCAGTTTTATTAAATACCTTAGTAATACTGTCTGGTCTTGCCAAAAAGCGATAAAACATCGCACGATTGTTCGTGATTGCCAGTTCTTCTGGAGACTTATTCAATAATTGTTCCTCAGTCATAACACATTCCCCCTAAAAGCTATTTAATTACTTGAATGGTACAACATTTTTTGACATCATGCAATGAAAATATTCATAATATGAGAGAATGAGTACAAAAAGTCACCTAATCATTCAAAGTCAGGTGGCTCATTTTAAGGAGTTTTATGTATGATTTTGAACTACAGATAGCGTTAATCAGAACATCAGGATTCGAACCTGCGGCTCCATGGCTCACGCTCACTCCCTCTCGGTGAGATGTTCTGGTGATCTGCCAGGTGGGTACTGGCAGTCATCTAAGGGAAGGAGAACTCTGAATGATCTTTTCCATCTGAGTTCATTGTAATAATATCATAAATAGAGCGTGTACTTCTATGTACTCTTTTATATTTTAAAATTCATCAATGCTCTTCCATGGATTTTATGTATCCACTTCCAACTGTAATTCATTTTCACGGCCACTTCCTCCCATTTCATTCCAAGTATGTATCTCAGTCTCAACACTTCCTGCTCATCCTCATTCTCCATCTGGCTGATCTGTCTCTCAATCTTCTGGTAGCATCTGACCTTTTCCAGACGTTCCTCTTTCAGAAGGTCTATCTGCTCATCCAGAATAGCTGCATAATCCGACAGATCTGAGTGACTGCTGCCGTGCGGCATTCCATCATTGACTACCGATGGAAACATCTTATCCAGCCTCAACCGCTGTATCTCGTCCAGAATGTCCTGCTCCCTCTTTATTGCCCGCCGGTAGGATTTCAAGTATTCTTTCTTCTGTTCATTTTCTTCCTGAATTGTAATCTCTGTCGTTTCCATCGGTATCGCTCCCTTTCACAAATTCTTCAAATCTGTATCACATATTGCTCACATTTTCTGGGTATATTATTACCTGTACAGAGCAAAAAGTAATTGCAAATAAAACTTTTTTCTTTTTCATACTTTTAGCCGGGAGCTATTGTTAGTTCCCGGCCTCCTTCTTTTTATGCATCTTTTTGGCATATGTGCCAGTAGTGGCAGAATAAACAACAGCATCTGCATTTCTTTCCTCTGGCTTCAAAGAGCCAATGTCTTAAACGTTTCCTCATTTTCTGTATACTCTCCTATTCAGCTCCGTGGAGTATTAAATACAATGTTGAATATCCAGGTGACATATATTGTCCTGTCTCCAGTTGCAATTGTACTATGTAAGGATAAAGCTTGATAACCGTAGCAGTATGATGTTCTATCTTGGTACAGCCATCGTCATCTCTTATTCTTTTCTTTAATTCAATTTGTCGTCCTGGCTTGATCTTGAATGTTCTTTTAAGTGTCCTTCTTATATCTCCCGGTCTCATTAACGGAATATTGCTTTTACTGTAATTCATAGTTTATCCTCCAGATAATTCTTACCAAACATTCTTACAAATTCTTCCCTGCTGCCGCACTTCTTTTCAAAGGTCCTCTGGCCGATCCGTTGCAAGGTTGTTCGGACTTCTTTGTTTCTATGTACGGCTATATCTGTCTGTTACATCGTATAAAAACGGGATCATTTCCGCCCTCCTCTCAGTGTCCAGCCAGAAATGTATTCATCATCCTTGCTTTCCATTCCGGGATTTCTTTGTCTTTCCATTTTTCACACTGATCGTCGTCTTCTACCAGACGGCCGGTGCGGTCGCAGAGACCGTTATCATTTTCTTTGCAGGTTTTACATATCTGTTCCTGTCTACTCATATTCTTAAATATCCTTTCCTTCTCCAATAATCTTATTTTTTCCTGACGGTTTTCGTATTCTCTTAATTTTTCAAGCCATTTAATGATGTTTTTCATCATCGGGTGATCTGGAAGAATACACGCCATATCATTGTTTCTTCTTACTGTCTTAAACCATTTTATGGTATCATTGAGATCATCTATTTCCGTCTTCTGCATTTTGTTTCTCCTTGTATGATTTCGGAAATGGTTTCCAGGCAGTTACTGTTCCGCCCATACTAGATAGCTTTGTCTTCCATTTCCCATCAAGCGTATGTCCTTCCACTACCTTATGTGTTCCATCCTCAAATACAATTGTTACAAGTACATCTCCTGAGGTTTTTTCAAACATCGCCGGTAACCATTTGTCTGTTCCTTTGAATTTCCTGAAAATAGAATCGTGTTCTCTCGGCATTGCTGTGCCTACAGGAATCCACTCATTCTCCTCTCGCAGGTTTTCTACCTGTTCTGGACTGAGTTCTGTGTTTTCGTACTGCATAAGTTTAAATAAAGCTCCATAGAGTTTTTGCTGTAACTCTTTTGTGATTGGCTGTCCTATGCGTAACTGCTGCCAGTTCACACCTTTTAACGCCCAGGTTCCCTGTGCATCTCTTTCTGTTAATCTTTTCATGTTTCTCCTTTCCCCTTCCTGTGATCTGACAGGCTCACACAGGAAGGATGTATCTATGTGAATTTTAGGGCACCCTTAATCTTCCCAGGGTCTTCCGTTATGGTCTACTTTTCCGTTTAACCATTCATTCCAGAAGTCCGGATCCAGAAGTGTGTTGTATGTCTTGTTTGCAAACTGCCGCATAGCTCTTGCTATATACTCAGCTGTTCCATAAGCTGTTAACGTATCTATATACTCTTTTCTGGTCTTAGGTTCTGCTTCCGGTGGCTCTGATCCGGATTGTGCCGGCGCAATTTCCAGTTCTTCCGACACCATTCCGTTGACCTCGCCGAGATGGTCTTCCTGTAATTCTGGTTTCGGGTTGCTTTCTGACTGTTCTTCCGGTTCTACGGGTTTTGGCATATATTCCGGATGGTTTTCAATGCTGTCCTGTCCAGGGATCTGTGGTTTCAGCTCTGGAAGTGCTGTTTCTTGACTTTTTTCCGTATTTTCCGGCTGAGATTCTGATGTCTGAAAATCCGGTTTTGGTAATGTACTTTCCGTGCACGGTTCTTCTTTTTCTTCAACTGCTGTTTTTTGACATTTATCCACAGGGTTATCCACTTTTTCCACTGGATCCGGCTTTTTCTTTTCTGGTTTCTTTGCTTTCTGGACCTTGGCAGGTCTTTTCTCCGGTTTATCTTCCGGATGTTCTTTCTTCGGAAGCTTTTCTCCATACTGCTGTTCCCATGATTCTTTCGCGGTTTTTGTAAAATCCATGAGGTTTCTTAGTGCCCTCTCCAGTTGCCTCCAGATAAAATCCTCTTTTTCCTGCGATCTGACATTGATCAGTCTTATTTCCTGTTCCGATAGTTTCAGGGACAGGAGCATACGTCCTGTTCCCGGGATACGCAGGGAATATATCTTTTCTTCATTCGGAGCAAGGATCTCTGCTGCCCCCTGGCTGTCATCGCTCTCAAAGACTCCAAACAATTCTATATACACTTTGGGATAATCTTTCCCCAGCTGATAAACTGTTTTTTCCAGGATTGATGGAAGTTCTTCCTGCTTCTGGTCGGTCTCTTCCATCATCACCTCCAGGTCGGTGATCATATTCTCTTCTTTTATCTCGGAATTTAAGGTTCTTACGTCCTCTTTTGAAAAGCTTTCTGTGATCTCCTCGCTTATGATATCCGGAAGCGTCAGCATCTCCATCAGGATCGTCTTTCCTATGCCGGTGTATTTTTCCTGCAGCCTCCTTGAATAGCCGTTCTCTGAGTATTTATCATTCAGCTGTATGTATCTTGTTGTCTGGTCAGGGCGGAGTCCGTATTCTTCCCTGGCAAATTCTCCCATCGTGCTGTACCCGGATTCCTGAAGGACTCCGGTATCCCTTGCGATTTTTAACTGGTATCCCAGTTCCACTGCACCCTGTGCCATCGTCATTGCACCGGTACGTATCTTCTCAACAGCAAGGTCTGTATCTCTTTTAAATCCCTGATAGTCTTTTACTATATTCTCCACTTATACCGCCTCCATAAAATCTTCTTCCAGTTTTTTCAGGACGAATGTGTTCTGGTTTTCCTGAAGTTCTTTTATATTCTGTTCCCTTAAGGCTGCACTCTTTGCCGCGTGCACCCTGTCTTCTTTTGTAAGTCTCTTTTTTATCTCTTTCTGCCAGAGTTTCAGAAAATCCCTTATCTCCTCGATTCCCGGTTCTTCATCATAATAGGAGCGGTTCTGTCGGATCGTTCCTCCCGGTTCAAACTCGATGGTATAGAACGGGATATCCGGTTCCTGCTCCCTTCTAAGGAATCCGATAAATGTTTCCCTGTTCTCGATCCGGTTGAAGTACCTTTCGGAGCTTCCGGCACAATGATGCAGGGCATATCCTTCCCTTACAATCTCTACCGGGCTTTCCGGCATGATCATCCGGTACCCGTCTGCGGCAAATTCATACTTTTCTTTTACTTCTTTCATTACCGCAGAAGCTCCCGAGAATTTTTCTTCCATCTTTTCAGCTTCCTGCTGCCTCAATTTCGGATCAGTGTTCATTCTTTTTACGATATCGAGTTTCTGACCATCTGTTACCAGTTCGTCATGTCTCTGCTTTAAGTTCTTTGGTTTATAAAACAATTCCTCATCAAGGCTCTTATTCTGGGCCTGGCACATGCTCAGATAGTCTGCCCACTGTTCCAGCACCCTTTTAGGTGTTTTATATCCCTGTTCCGTCTGCTTTCTTACGTAATTAACAATCTGTTCGATACTCATTTTGTCTGGAATCCCACCCGGCAGTGTTTCTATCTTATCAGTATTGATCCCACATTCTTCCAGATAGTCCATACTCTTTTTGGATATCTTGCAGTTGTGTGCCTCTGAGTATCTCAGCCACTCTAATTTCAAACAGCCTCCGTTTTCTTCCCTGAGACGGTTGATTTTCTGTTTATCTGACAGTCCCATGACTTCTTCTATGCTGTTTCCATCTATCTGCAGGTATCCGCTATAGGAACCGTTGTATGCCCAACAGTACCCTGTTGTTTCCTGAAGCAGTCTGTAGAAACGTCCTTTTGCCAGATATTCCATCATCATTCCAAGTCCTTTATTACGGCATCCTGCTGCCATGGCGGCATTGTAATCTGCTTTCATTTCCTTCTTTGACATTTCTACAAAGGCATTGGTCATGCTTTCATACATGGTCCCTTTTAATGCTTCCGGGATTCCTTCCGGATATAAGAAGCATTCATCTATCCGTTTATTTCTCGGATTACTTGTATACCAGTTGCTTCTGACCAGTCCCGTATACCACTCTTCAACAGCTCCGTCCTGGTTATAAAAAATCATATATCCTGGCTTCGCATTCCCTTTGTTATACAAAAGGATGCGGACTCCTTCGTCCAGATAGATCCCGTGTCCACTTATGTGGTGTTCGATCTCTATCCTGTAATGTCTGGCTACGCCATATTCCGGTGTCACCCTTTCCAGCCTGCATACCCTTGCTTTTGTCCAGATGTGACGGGTTCTCTTTTTTATGACTGCCTTCTGTCCGCATTCAGGGCATTTTCTTATCTCTCCCTGTTTTGGTCTGTCCAGAGCTTTTTCCGGTACCTGAAATCCGCAGTTGCTACATCCGTATGTCCTGTTTTCTTTGTCCAAGAAAAGATACTTTTCTCTGCTGCCTATCTTGTATACCCAGTCTCTGAATGTCTCATTTTCTTCCGAGATCCTGTCCATAAGTTTGTCTATCCTGCGGTATTTGTTATCTAATGCCCGGATGCGTTTCTCTTTATCATAGTCTTCTTCCATATCCTGAATCGTTGTCATGATATTTCTGTCTGCGTATTCTGGCAGGAGAGCCTTTTTCGCAAGCTCTTCATCTTCTTTCGTATCCCACTGGAAATCGCCTAATATCCTCGGGCTGTAAAGGCTTTCGTACATGGGGTCATATCCCATGATCCGCAGCAACTTATAGGAATGCCAGTGTCCCAGTTCTGATACATAAGCATGTTCTCCCGTCTCTGTATCCAGAACATACCGCCCGATATATGTATTTTTCCGGAATAGATCCAATATCAGATACTCTTTTTCTATCTGGACTTTCCCTACAATCTTTTTGTTTTTGTGTTTCGGTACCGGTACCGCTGCCTTTTCGATCAATCTGCGTTTCACTATTCTTTCCTCCGTATCTCTCCGGAATCCAAAAAATATGTCCCGTCTTTTTCTGCCCAAAATACCCTGGCGCATATGATATTCTGGTCTTCATCTTCCTGTACCAGCCCGCCGACTGCTCCCGTCTTCAGACGGACTTTCGGGTGTCTGCCTCTCGCAATCGCGATCTCATCTTTTTGCGCCAGCGCAATTTCCGGTTTTATCTGCAGGTGTCCGGCTTCCCTCTGCCATTCCATCTTAGGGTTCTGTATCATATACCTCATAGACATCCCGGCAAAAGCTTTCAGGTCCAGTTCTCTCAGCAGGGTGATCTCTGTACAGCAGCATCGGAAATCCTGTTCTTCGTTTATATCTCCTGCTGCCTCGACCAGGAAATAGCGGTTTCCAGAGCCAAGAGGAAAATACCCCAGACAGTCTGGGGCGTACTCTACAAAATGCCATCCATTACGGTATACTTTGCACTCATCTTCTTTGTAGGTTTTTCCCGCTTCCAGTTTCACGCCTGAACCGTATGAAGTGGCCAGGTCTTTATCAAATCCTTTTACTCCAAGCATACTTACGCCTCCAGATAATATTCTTTTGCAATCCTGCGCACATCTGCTTTCGTTTCCCCGCCTTCATATACTGGACCTTTCATCTTTTCTTTCCTGCCGTCCATGCGGAACTCTGCCAGTTTTACGATCGCATCCGGTACCTGAACTGCACACTCACTCGAAAAGGTAAGAATCCTCGCCAGGCATTCTGTTAATGTCTTTTCCTTTTTTCTGACTGCAAGGCACAGTTCTTCGTTTTTATCCAGCAATGTCAGGATGACGTCTTTCTGATCAAGCTGGTGTCCTCTTATTCCGAGTTCTTTAGCTTCTCCTTCAAGCTTCGCAAGTGCTGCCATATACGGGGTTGCAAGGGTATCCACGATACCATCCATGTAATCTTCTGCGTCCTCTTTTTCAAGACCATTTTCTACAGCCAGGGTGATCAGGGCTTCCAGATCACCTTCCTGTCTCTCCGCTGCTGCCGTGCGGATAAATTCCTCATAATCCATTTCTCCAAACTTCTCAAACATCATGTTCTCCTTTCCGTATCTACAACTTTTTGTGGTATATTGAATCGCACTGCATGACTACTTAACAGCTTGTCTACCTGCTGCCAGAGATCCGCATTGCGTAATTCTTTCTTGTCTTTTCTGGTCCATCCGTTTTCTTTCCATTCCGAAAGGCTGCGGTACCCGTTCTGAAGGTACCCGCTTGTTGTGTGGACGGTAAGTAAAGACGGGCGGTGGATTCTTTGTAAGGCGTCCACCAGACATTGCAGCGCCATACGATTTGCCGTTGTATCCTTTACTTCACCGGAACCATAAACAGGATTCCCGGGACCTTTAGGAAAATCTTTGCTGAAAATCGAGTATAAGTATTTTTCTTCTTTTACTTTTCCGGCTTTTTTGCCAAGGTGAAGAACGACATCTATTCTTGCCATTCTAGGTTCTCCCATCTTCAAATCCTCCTGTCTATCTTTACAAGTGTATAATGGCGGTATGCGTATCCTGTCACAGGATTGATCCCTTTTTTGATGGAATCCGGATCCACATAGTAACCTTTGGGGGCTTTGGGTTCTCTGACTACTCCATCTTTGTCTATCAGGGAACGTCTTTTTATTTCTTTTCTGGACGGTTCTTTGCGGATCAGGTTTCTGGATGGATGATATGCTTTTGCTTTTTCCGGTTCCCATTCCTGTAAAGGTGTTGCTATGTACTCTGCCAGATCTCCGTTCTTCAGGTCGTATACAACTTTCATGTTCGGATTCCCATGTGTCCAGAGTTCCCTGACAATCTTTTCTGTTCGGGTCTCTGTATTTGATTCGGCATTTAAAAGGATATGGATGTGGATTGCACCCCTCTTTCCTATCTGTGGTCTCCAGATATACTTTAAGATCCAACCGTATTTCCGGTATCTGGTCTGAAGCTGCCTTATAAATTTCTGCATATGCTTTATCATCTCTTCCCAGCTTACCCTCTTGTCTTTCTGGTAGGTAAGTGTGATCCAGCTGTCTCCGGTTGTGAAGTTCCACTTTACCAGTCTCCTGAGTTCTCTCACCCTCTTCCACTGATTCTGCCTTATGATATCTTCCGGGGTGGGTTCCTTCTTCGGCTCCCTCTTCTGCCCCCTTGCACCATATCTTCCTGTATGCTTTTCCTCTACTTCTAAGGTTTCCCCACAATCCCATGTATCTCTTATGTATCTGCACTCCATATGTCACCCCGGTGTTGTAAGTTTAATACCCTTAATCAAGCCCTGAAGGGACTTTCCTGTCCCCTGAAAAAGGTTAAAAATATAGCAGGTTTTCTCCTGCTTAAATCTTGACTTTTCGCCACCTGGATGTTATATTTTTTACAGGTTTGATATCCAAGTGGCAAAAAGTCACCCTGGCTCATGTATTTGCGTTACATGAGTCTTTTTTATTCTATGTGTTCGATCGGTCCGTAGAGGCCCTCCATTTTTTTGCTCTCCGGTGTGCTTCTTCCATAGTTCCTACGTAACTTGCAAGTGTCTTGTTTCTGAACCTGACAATTCGGATGGTTCGCTGCTGATCCGAAGGAATTTTTACCGATTCTTTGGTTCTTCTGGAAATCCGTTCTACTTCCTTCATTCTTTCTTCTTCAGTCATTCTGTTCTCTCCCCGATCAGACTTTTGAGATACTGAATGCATTCTTCCGACCATTCTTCTATATACTCATTGTCTTCAAAAGCAAATACCTTTGTTTTTGTTATGATCGTTAATGTTTTTGTGTTTGTGTCATAGTTGTATGCCACATAAATATTCTTTTCTTCAGCTTTGAGTACAAGCTCCAGAATCTCTCTTATTTTGTCTCTGAACATGTTTCTTCCTCCTGAACTCTTCTAAGCTGATCTACCGCCCAGTATGCGGATATCCCAAAGAGGATGTTAAACCAGACTGGGATGTCCACATATTTCCCTGCAAGGATGCAGAGGGCTATGATTATGTACTGTTTCATAATGCTTGTCCTTCCCCTATTCTTCACCCAAAATTTTTTCCAGTGCGTTGGTTCGGTTCATATACGTTCTTCCGGTCGTACTTTTCTCTGCTTTCCTGACTGCGCCAAGAAGCCTCTCAAGCTCATTGATCGTTTTCTGATTCTGATCTGTCCACTGCACGATCGGGGTCATTATTCTTTGAATGTCTTTGGCTTCCCTGCGTCTCTTTCTGATTTCTCTCAGTGCAAGACCTTGTAAAACATAATCGTCTGGATAGTTGTCGTTAAGCTCAATGTTATGTAAGATATCCTGCGTCTTATTGTCCAGATCAGTTTCATTACTTGCTGCAATTCTATTTAATTCCTGGCATGATCTGCAGAATTTTAAAAATGCATTGATCTGGTTACTGAATCCATCTATTTTAACCACCTCCGTTTTAATGCTTGTCCTTCTTTCTCCGCCTTAACCGGCGGCCTTCCTTTCGTAATTCATATTCAGAAGAAGTTCATCCTGTCTCTGGATGAGCAGGCATTTGATTTCTTCTTCTGACATATCACTGGCTTTATGCTGAATTCCATTAATGCGGATATTTCTTGTTACCAGCTTTAATTCTGACATCTTCCTCACCTCTTCTTTTGCTATACTATGCAATCAGGTTATGTGGGGTTCTCATTGTCACTGTGTCCGTCTCCCCATTCTGCAAAATAATCCATACTTACATCAAAGTGCTTTGCGACTTTAAAAACATTTTCAAACGTCGGAGATGCCTCGTTCCATTTGCGGATAGTCCCATTCCCGATATTTAATTTTTTCTCCAAAGCCGCAATTGAGATTCCCTCTTCTGCTGCTAGACGCTTGATTTTTTCATAAATCATTTTTTCTTCCTCTTTTCATAGACTTTAATCTACAAAAGTGTTATTATTGAATTGTTACTTTAGGTTTTAGTCTAATTTGGTACATAACCAGAAAGGAGTTGCCAAGGGGTAACAACTCAGGGACACTTCCCAAGATAGGAGGTGCAGCTAAAGGGATTTACTGAAAAGTATTCTCGAAGTTATCCTGCTTATCTTGCAGGTCATTGACTTAATGGATAAGCACGATATGTAGCTGTTTTGCAGTGCTTTCGGCACTCAGCTGGAAGCACTGTGAAATCCATTTCACGCCTCGCACATCTATTCCCAAGCATTTCTGCCATTCCCACCCTTTGTCCCGCTTTCTATTTCTATTGTCTCTTTCTGAATATCCCCATTGACTTTTATTTGTGCTTCTTCTATTCTTGTATTACATGGTACTGGCATACTAAAATTTATTGAAAGGAGATTGTTATGATTGACTCAGCTTCCTGCTCCTTATTAAAAAAATTTCTTAAACACCAATGGTCACTGCGTGAAATATCCGCAAATCTTGATGCCGATCCTGCATTTGTTGCAGATTCGCTTTCTTATTTACTCGAAAAACGTTATATCCGTAAAACTCTTGGGCATCTTTCCGAAACAAATATCTACTTAGATGACTGTTTTTGTATTACCCACTTCGGCCTAGTGGCTATTCACGAATATCAAAGATCGTCCTTGCATTTTATATTCAGTGAAATACGATCGTGGATCGCTTTGTTAATTTCTTTTGCTGCTCTTATGATTAGCATCATTGCATTAGTGCGATAATGCTAAATATGATAGCAACTATGGAAAATACTATGGTTGCTATCTGTGCTGCTTCACGAAGTGCCCTACGAATCATTTCATCCTCTTCTTCCCATTGAGTTTTCCTTGTTCTCACCTCTTTCTGGATATCCAAATCATGTTTTTTCTACTTTACTTATGTTTCTTTTTAAGAAGATATTTTTTAATCTGATCAGCCAGTATTCTGATCTGTTTTTAAAGGTGCTGGCTGATATCTTATAAGTAATTGGCGTGCTGAAATTGCCATGATCGCTTTCCTCTTGCTTTGTGACATATACATGTCGTTTTCTAAATAACTGTTTTTGGATAGAAACAAAATATCTATTTCCGTTATCTGTGAACTGTATTTTGGTTTCTTCCACTTATTTCACCTCTTTCTGGATATCCACCCATTGACTTTTCTTTGTGTTTCTCCTATTCTGGTATTACAGGTATTGTAGTACCTGACTTTACAGAAAGGAGGAACGTGAAAGGTTTAATACTATTATCGCGTCACATACCGGATATTGTCCGTATTCCTGCGAGAACAGAACTATTTTGATAGAATTTTTCAAAGTACCAGTTTCAAAATCTTTGACTTCTGGATACAAACGAAAAAATTTTGACTGTTCTTTTAAGAACGATTGTCCGTACTGTGATAGCAAGCGTGGTTGTTCTTTATATCAGGAAGCAACGCTTTGATTTGGGGCGAGTGTGTTTGCGGCACACTCGCTTTCATAATCCTTTCCATGCATATGTACCATCGTCAAATTTTGTGAAGCATTCAGTTCCAGTGCTCTCCATAATTTTTTCAACAAGAGTTTTTTCTGTCTTTTCATTCTGAAGAATCAAATTGACAGCTCTTTCCAAAAGAGCATTTTCTGCCATCACCTTTTCAATGTACTTTGAAGGAAATATTTCAAAGTCTTCGATGCTTCTTTTTTTTATAACTGTATTAATGGTTGGTGTCCTTCTCTCACCTCTTTCTGGATATCCAACTATTGACTTTTATTTGTGCTTCTCCTATTCTTATATTACAGGGTACTGGCATACCCGAGTATGTGTAGAAAGGAGAACTTTATGTGTTGACATTCCAATGCGCAAAAGTTTTACAGGGTCTTAAGCGTTTATCTTTAAACACAGAATGTAATATCTCATACTTGTGTGACACTACTTATTTTTGCAACGATGATGTTACGAGAACATATGATTACAAAAAGTATGAAAATGAAATCGAAAGCATCATTCATCATCTTGTTGATAACGGATATCTTCAATTTCAAGGCAATGAATATAATTTCCATTTAACTCAAAAAGCTATTCACTGTACGGCAACATTCTTTCAGGAGTTTTTCCTGTTTTTATTCAAAAGTATTGCTGTGCCAATTATTGTTTCAATTATCACTACCTTAATTACTTTACATATAACAGGAGAGTTATAATTGATCCGATAATGCTGAATATTATGGATAAGATCACTTCAAGGGTATCCCTTTTTGTCCATTTTATTTTCATATTTTTCTCACCTTTCTGCGTATTCGCTTATTCGGTTAGATGCTGATTTATTTTCTCAGTGTGTATCAAGATGCCGTATCATTCATTTCAGGTTCATCAAATTGATTTACCTTCCCCTCTGCAACAAGTATTCCATCTTTTGTCCAATACTGGATTACTGTCTGCAGAGGGGTTCCTTTTCCATTGATTTCTTTTACCTGTTTGACTTTAATCATTGGTACTTCTTTTGCATACACTATACCTAGCTTCCTCACTTACTTCCTCACCTCTTTTCTTTTATCATGGTTGCTCATTTGTCTCATTTATGCGACAAACTGACTAAAAAAAATATCATTTACTTCGTCACGAGAGAGATTAAGCTCTTTCGAAATCAAATCAGCTTCTCTGATGGTAAGTGTCTCTCCATCTGCATTGAATTTCCTGTATAAGGTCGTTCTATCAATACCTATCAAGTTTGCAAGCTCAGAAGTGTTCAAGCCGCATTCCACTATTTTCCCTCTTAGTTTATTTACATTTACCATTTTCTTGCCTCCTTTTTCTCATATCTGCGACTGTATTTACAATATCACCTTAATATTTCTTTGTCAACCCTATTTTCTCATTTTTGAGATTTTTTACGCATATTTATCACTTATATGTTGCAAATTTGCGAATCATATGTTATTATACAAAGCATAGGAGGTGCCGATATGAATACAGGAGATCGGATAAAACAACGTCGAATAGAACTTGGTCTTACAGCTGATGATTTAGCTCAGAAAATTGGCAAGTCACGAGCCACAATATATAGATATGAAAACGGAGATATAGAAAATATGCCAACGCCCATTTTAGAGCCTTTAGCCAGAGCATTAGATACTACTCCTGCTGATTTAATGGGTTGGAAATCTACTGCTGACGTCCCTATGGAAAGAGTTCCCAATAAGGCAGAATCTGTTCAGAGTTCTTCCGTCTCTGCTCAGTGTAAGGAGATCATAGAAGTATGCAATCAGTTGTCTCCTCACAACCAGAGAAAGGTTCTCGCCTACTCTAAGAACCTTCTCTCCGCCCAGCAGATGGAAGAAGATCTTCTTGCAGCTCATGCCAGGACGGATATTGAGGTTACTCCGGAAGGACAGAAACACGATATAGATATTATGAATGATGAAAGCAGGTGGTGAAAATGGGATTGTTTAATTTTTTCAAAAAGAAACCCAAAATTGAATATGAATATTTAAATTGCCATATAGATCGTACTGGTTGTGAAAAAGCTATTGATTCCCTTCCCGTTCATCAAAACAACACATATGAATTAAAGAAAAAAGATTTCATAAGCCGTGCCTATGAAGGTGAAAAAGAATACGAATATAATTTTATTTGTAAAAATCCGCGGTTAATTGTCGAAAAAGATTCGCAAGAAAAAAACATTGTTACAGCCATAATAGATGAGCAAGTTGTAGGGCATGTCAAAAAAGGAAGTACATCTAGGATATCTAATTTGCTCAAACAAAATAGAGTCGTAAGTATGCAGGCATCTATATCAGGTGGCAAATATAAAGTCTACACAACTTATTATTCATATGCTCAGCACAAAGATGTAACGGATTATGAAACCGGTAAAGACGGATATGACATAATGTTTACTTTGGAATTGCTTCCTGAATCTGCCTCATGATTAGTATTGTGAATGATGATTCAGAATGGGAGGAATGATATGGCATTAGATATATTGGAATTGCGTAAACTATGTATACCTAAAAACATTCGTATTACACTCCACGCAGCTAAAAGGCTGGAACAGCGTGGAATATTCTTAAAAGATGTAATATCCTGTATTATGAATGGAGAAATCATCGAACAATATCCAGATGATTATCCTTACCCCAGTTGTTTAATTCTGGGGATGAGCATCGAAGATAAATATCTTCATGTAGTCATCGGAAATCACAAATCGGATTTGTTCCTTATAACAGCTTATTTCCCCAGTTTTGATAAATGGGAATCTGATTTCAAAACCAGAAAGGAGAACGCATAATGACTTGTTTTTACTGCAAAGGTAATATTGAATCTTCTACAACAACTTACATGACTGATTATCAGGGATGCTATATCATTATCAAGAACGTTCCTTGCGAAAAGTGTTCTCAATGCGGGGAAGAATACTTAAATGGCGAAACACTTGAGCGAATCGAAGAAATTATTCAAAAAGTTAAAGGTATGCTGACTGAAATTGCAGTTGTTGACTACAAGCAAACAGCTTAAAGAGAACCGTTTTATTTTAATTGCTAAAGGGGTGATCCCAATTGAATTACGAACAGTTACTGACTGCTGCCGATCAGGAAGGATTGCTTGTCAAAGAGCAGCCACTTACTGGGCATGACGGTCTGATCCGTGGCCGTCGCATAGCAATCCGAAAGGATATAGAAACGCAGGCAGAAAAATCTTGTGTGCTTGCCGAAGAAATCGGGCATTATCACACCAGTTCCGGAAATATTTTAGACCAGAGCAGGGTGGCAAGCCGAAAGCAGGAATATCGAGCGCGGCTTTATGGGTATAATCTAAAGATTGGACTTACCGGCCTGATCAGAGCTTATGAAGCCAGATGCCGGAACCGTTATGAAATGGCTGAGTATCTGGATGTGACTGAAGAATATCTGGAAGAAGCTATTGATTGTTATAAATCTAAGTATGGATTATATGCATCTGTAGATAATTACATAATTTATTTTGAACCATTTGCAGTAATGCATATGATTACATTACCAGACTAATTCGCCTTGGCGTTTTAATAAGATATGTAGTAATTAAAAATTCTATAACTTTTTATAATTTCAATATTTAAAGGAGGATTCAAACTATGGGTGATTCTAAAGTTAACTCACAAAAAGAATATGGTCCAAATTGTATCGGAAATGTAATTCGTATTCTTGATAAAAATACCCTTATTATTAATTCAGGAACTAATGCCGAAATGGAATTAGGGGATATCATACAAGTCTATGAATTTGGTGAAAAACTCAAGGATTTAGACGGATCTACACTTGCAAATTTCGAACATATTAAAGGAGAATTGGAAATTATTCGTGTTGAACCATCTTTTTCTGTTTGTAGAAGTAATAAAACAATAAAAAGAACTGTTCAACCCTTTTCTCTTTCTCCTATATTAGAAAAGGAAATTACAGAACCTGTCCCTCTCCTGGTTGACGAAACACAAATTAGACCTTTGAAACCCTCTGATCCAATAATCCATGTAGGTGATCCAGTAAAATTAGCTTGACTTTTTTTATGCCAAATGATAAGTTTATAGGGAAAGCGATGGTCGTTTAAATATGACTAGTTTAAATCCCTCTTATCATTTATATAGGAGGGATTTTTGCTGTTTATGAATACGAATTTTGATAAACCATTTAAAACATATGATGAACAAATCGAAATAATTAAAAGTCGTAATATCAAGATTGAAGATCCTGTATTTGCACGAAATGTATTAAGTTCCATCTCTTACTATACTATAATAAATGGTTATAAAAACAGTTTTCTTTTATCACAGGAAACTGAGAGTTTTGTTGATGGAACATCTTTTGAAGATTTATACACATTGCACTGGCTCGACACAAGTTTAAGTAATTTGCTATTCAAATATATTTTATATATAGAGCAATCTTTAAAAACTAGAATATCTTACCTTGTAAGTAGTAATTATGGTGTATTTACTCCTGTGGAAAATATTTTTGATAGTATAGAATGCGATTATCTGTCAGAGCAACACTACATCAATAGAAGAGGCAAGAGACGATCCGTGTTGCAAAAATTGAAAATCAGTATCACATCCGAAAGAAATAATGAAAGTGTAAATCATTATTTACATACTAAAAATCATATTCCACCATGGATTATGATAACAAACATACCTTTCGGATTGGCAATCGAATGGTATGGAATATTAAAAGAAGATGATAAAACGAATATATGTAATCAATTTATATATCCAAATCCATCAGCTTCTCAATTGCTATCTCAGGACGTAAAAGAGTTTTTTCGGAAAGCACTAATGCTACTCCGTGAATACCGAAACAAAATTGCGCACGGTCATCGTATTTTTACTGTAAATAGTTCCATTGAATTACCTAAAAGACCTCTATTTACATTATGTGATTCTGCTGTTTCATCATCGGAATACACACATGGAATGGGAAAAAATGACTTGTATGCAATTTTATTGTCGCTTTATGTTTTAATCAACGACAGGTATTACCTTTCTAACTTTATTTCAGAATTACATTCTCTTTTAGATCCATATAAGAATAAAACTATTAATGGGAAAACTGTTTTTGAAATATTTTCTTTTCCAGAAAATCTTTTTGAACGTCTTGAATCTTTAATTGCAGATAAACTTTACAATCTATTAATTCAATAATAAAATGCCCCCATGCTGACAACACAGGGACATTAATCAGAACCTCCGAAGAGATCCTTCTTTTAGCAAAAATATTGTATCATCTTCGGAGCAGTTACATAATCAGAACGTTTGTGTATATGTGATCACATCAATGGATTAACGAAAGGAGTTTTCATTATGCCATTACCCAAAGAACGGATTTATACAATAGATGACATCTACGCTCTTCCGGATGGCGAACGTGCAGAGCTGATTGATGGACAGATCTATATGATGGCACCACCTAATACCAGACATCAGGTAATTGTCGGGGAGCTGTATGCTACTATTCACAATTACATTAAAGGCAAAGGTGGAACCTGCAAACCATATGTTTCTCCGTTTGCTGTTTTCCTGAATGAAGACAATAAGAACTATATAGAACCGGATTTAACAGTTGTCTGCTCACCGAATAAAGTGGACGAAAAAGGTTGTCATGGTGCTCCCGACTGGGTAATTGAAGTTGTCTCTCCTGCTACCCAAAGTAAAGATTACGGAATAAAGCTGTTTAAATACCGTATGTCCGGAGTCAGGGAATACTGGATCATTAATCCTATGAAGGGGATTGTAAACGTTTATGATTTCGAAAACGAATCTGGTACCGGATTATACTCTTTTGATGATGAAATTCCAGTATGCATATATCCGGATTTATCAATTATAATCTCTGAACTATTGTAAATTGTCGAGTTTTTAACAATTTAAATATTTTTATTGACACCACTTACTAGAAATGTTATGATGCAACCACATTAAGTGAATATTATCTATCGCCTAATGCATATAATATTTGGAACGTACTCCGGTGTCCTTCGGGCCCGGGGTCTTTTATTTTTTTGAATAATCTATAAAATAAAAACCGGCTCCTGCGCCAACAGAAACCGGTCAGCATCTCCGAAGAGATACCCTTATTAGCAAAGATATTGTATCATCTTCGGAGCAGTTACACAATCAGAACGTTTGTGTGGCTGTTATTTTTGTACTTAAAATTACATATTTTATAAAACCGAGGTGATATTTATGAGTAGTAAAGTGGCATGTCTTTACATCCGTGTCTCGACGGAAGATCAAACAGAACTTTCCCCTGATGCGCAGAAACGCCTTTTGCTGGATTATGCTCAGAAGAATGACATGATTATTTCTGGGGACTTTATCTTTACTGAGAGTGTTTCCGGCCGGCACGCACAGAAGCGCCCGGAGTTTCAGAAAATGATCGCCCTGGCGAAGCAGCCCTCTCACCCCATTGATGTGATCCTGGTATGGAAATTCAGTCGTTTTGCCCGTAACCAGGAAGAGTCTATCGTATACAAGAGTATGCTCAAGAAGGATAATGTAGACGTGATCAGTGTATCTGAACCATTGATCGAGGGACCTTTTGGCAGCCTGATCGAGCGCATCATCGAATGGATGGATGAATACTATTCCATTCGATTGTCGGGTGAGGTCTTGCGTGGCATGAAAGAAAAAGCCCTGCAACAAGGCTATCAGACGTCTCCCTGTCTTGGCTATACTGCAGTTGGACATGGAAAGCCTTATGTTATCAATGAGGCTGAATATGCCATTGTCTCTTATATCATGGACCTGTATGATAATCAGAACTTAGACGAGACAGCTATTGCCAGGCGTTGCAATGATCTCGGGTACCGGACGAAACGTGGAAAACTCTTCGAGCGGCGTAGCGTTGACCGGATTCTTGGAAATCCCTTCTATTGCGGAACTGTTGTCTGGAACGGAGTGGAATTTGAAGGAAGCCATGAGGTACGTCTTTCCAGGGAACGGTACGAAAAACGTCAGAAGCTGATCACTTCCCGGAAACGTCCGGTCAAGGCACGGAATGTCTCTGCCTGTAAGCACTGGCTATCCGGCCTTTTAAAGTGTTCTGTCTGCGGGGCTACGCTTTCTTACACCGGTAATAATAAATGTCCTTATTTCCAGTGCTGGAAGTACGCGAAGGGATTTCATAAGACTTCTGTTGCCTTATCAGTCAAAAAGGCTGAAGAAGCTGTGATAAGTTATTTTGATCAGATCTTAGATGGAGCAGAATTTACATATGTATGTAAAAAGAAAAAGACTGATCATTCACTGCAGATCGAACAGTTACAAAAAGAAATCAGTAAGCTCACCATGAGAGAAAGCAGAATCAAAGAGGCTTATGAGGCAGGAGTAGATACTCTGGAAGAATATAAGAATAATAAGGATCGTCTGGTATCAGATCGGTTAGAATTGACTGCTGCCCTTTCACAGCTATTACAGAAAGAACAGGCAGAGCAGCCTGACACAGAAGAAATCCTGAAAGAGATCCGTTCTGTTTCGGATGTCCTGAAGAATCCAGACGTAGGTTATGAAGAAAAGGGAAATCTGATCAGAAGTGTTGTGGAACAGATCATATATGATAAGGAATCCGGAAAAATGTCTTTTGACATCATTATTTCCTGAATTTCATCCATCCATAAAAAAGTGCTATTTCGGCCTTTTTAACATTTTTGTAATATTTTTTCTGAGTTAAAAATCCCACAAACCCGCATAAACACTGGGTTTGCGGGGCTATTATAGGGTACTGCACTCCGGTGGCCCGGACGGTGAGATCGGCGCTTCCCTGCGTTATCTTTCCCACCGTTTTACCATGCCGAACCGAACGACTTCTGCTTTGCTCAACGATATAGGAACAGAAGAACTCAGTCATCTGGAAATGGTATCCACTATTGTACATCAGCTTACCCGGGACCTTTCCATGGAGGAAATTGAGAAATCCGGATTCGGACCGTATTATATCGATCACACAGTGGGAGTCTGGCCACAGGCAGCAGGTGGCGTACCATTTAATGCATGTGAATTTCAGAGTAAAGGTGATCCGATCACTGATCTGTTCGAGGATCTTGCTGCAGAGCAAAAAGCCCGTTCTACTTATGACAATATTCTCAGAGTAGTCCGCAATATACCTGAGATTGCGGATCCCATCAAATTCCTGCGTGCCAGAGAAGTTGTTCATTTCCAGAGATTTGGGGAAGCTCTTCAGTCCATTCAGGAAGAACTTGATGCCAAAAACTTCTATGCTTTTACCCCGGGATTTGATAATCCCTGCACTGCATCATGCAACAGCAATAAATAAAGTACGCAGCCAAAACCTGCGACATACTGCGCGAATTTATGCGATTAGCATCGCGAAGCGTGTTACTGAGAACGGAATGAACAGTAATACGCTCCATCTTAAAAATCACAGAAATTTCATATTTGCTTTACAAATATATCTGGTGGTGCTATAGTATTCTTAGCTTAATAGCCACAAAAGTAATTGCCAAAAATATTGAGCAATTACAAACAAAAATATGATATAAAAGGGGCTGTCTCACATAGATATTATGTGACAGCCCCCTTATTGGAGGAATTATGCAGATAATTATTGTTGGGTGCGGTAAAGTTGGACGTACCCTGGCAGAACAGCTTCAGGAAGAAGAATCCGACATTACTCTTATAGACGTTTCTTCTAATGTGATCACTTCCCTTCAGAATGACATTGATGCCATGGGTATCGTGGGAAACGGTGCAAGTATCAACACGCTGGTGGAAGCAGGTATTGAGAATGCAGATATCCTGATTGCCGTAACCGGTTCTGATGAAATGAATCTCCTCTGCTGCCTGATTGCACAGAAAACCGGCCATTGCCAGACGATTGCCCGTGTCCGCAATCCTATCTATGCCAAAGAGATCAGCTTCATCAAGAAGCGTCTGGGTGTTACTATGATCATTAACCCGGAGCTTGCAGCTGCACAGGAAATTTCCCGTCTCTTACGCTTCCCTTCAGCTATCAAGATCGATACTTTCGCACGTGGTCGTGTGGAAATGCTGAAATTTAAAGTGCTTCCTGAATTTAATCTGGATGGCATGACAATCTCACGCATTACGGAAGCCCTGAAATGCGACGTCTTGTTCTGCGCAGTAGAAAGTCGGGATCATGTATCTATTCCCGGCGGTAATCAGGTGATCCACGACGGAGATATGGTTTCCATTCTTGCTTCCCCGGTGAATGCAGCAGCCTTTTTCAAAAAGATCGGCCTGAAAACCAATCAGGTAAAAAACGCCATTATTGTCGGCGGAGGAACCATTTCCTATTACCTTACAAAAGCCCTGCTTGATATGAACATCTCCGTTAAGATCATCGAACAGAATGAGTCCCGCTGTGAAACCTTAAGTGATCTGCTTCCGGAGGCAACTATCATTAACGGAGACGGAACCAATCGTTCTCTCCTTATGGAAGAGGGACTCTCACGCACAGAGGCTTTTGTATCACTCACAAACATGGATGAGGAAAATGTTTTCCTTTCACTCTTTGCCAAAACAGTTTCCAATGCCAAACTGGTTGCCAAGGTAAACCGCCTTGCCTTTGATGATGTCATTGATAACCTTGACATCGGAAGCGTCATTTATCCGAAATATATCACAGCCGACTATATCCTGCAGTATGTACGTGCCATGCAGAACAGCATCGGCAGCAATATTGAAACCCTTTATCATATCCTGGATAATCAGGCAGAAGCTCTGGAATTTGCCATCCGCGAAAATTCACCGGTAACAGGCATTCCATTATCTGAACTGAACCTGAAGAAAAACCTTCTTGTAGGTTACCTGAACCGAAATGGTCAGGTCAGGATTCCCAGAGGCCAGGATACCATTCAGGTCGGAGATACCGTTATCATAGTAACTTCTCAGAAGGGCCTTCGCGATATCACAGATATTCTGGAAAAATAAAGGAGCCGAATTATGAACTATTCCATTATTATCTATATCATCGGAATGATTCTGGAAATTGAAGCTGTATTTATGGCTCTGCCCGCAATTACGGCACTGATCTATCAGGAAACTTCCGGTGTAGCTTTTCTGATCACGATTGCTTTATGCCTGGTCATCGGGCTTCCTCTCACCAGGAAAAAGCCGACAAGAAAGGCTTTCTACACAAAAGAAGGTTTCGTGACTGTAGCATTAAGCTGGATCGTTCTGAGTATCATAGGAGCAATCCCCTTTGTGATCAGCCGAAGCATTCCAAATCCTGTAGATGCATTATTTGAAACAGTTTCGGGTTTTACTACAACAGGAGCCAGTATTCTCAGCGATGTGGAGGCACTTCCTCATTGTATGCTGATGTGGAGAAGCTTCACGCACTGGATCGGCGGAATGGGTGTTCTGGTTTTCATCCTCTCCCTTCTGCCACTTACCGGCGGTTATCATATGAATCTTATGAAAGCGGAGAGTCCCGGACCATCTGTAAGCAAGCTTGCGCCAAAAGTACAGTCAACTGCCAAAATTCTGTATTCTATTTATTTCGTAATGACAGTGATCCAGATCCTGCTTCTTCTGGTCGGTGGTATGCCGCTGTTTGACTCCATATGTACAGCTTTCGGTACTGCAGGTACCGGAGGATTTGGTATTAAAAATGACAGCATGGCCAGTTACAGTACATATCTGCAGGTAGTCATTACTGTATTCATGATTTTATTTGGCGTTAACTTTAATGCTTACTTTTTCATTATCACAAAAAAATTTGCTCAGGCTTTTAAAATGGAAGAAGTGCGGTATTATTTCGGAATCATCGGTATTGCAATTCTTATCATCACCTGCAATATTTACCATATTTTCGGAAGTGCAGCCAAAGCTTTTCAGCAGGCAGCTTTCCAGGTTGGTTCCATTATCACAACAACCGGATATGCAACAACAGATTTTAATACCTGGCCGGAAATTTCGCGGACAATCCTGGTACTGCTGATGTTTATCGGTGCATGTGCCGGAAGTACAGGCGGCGGCATTAAAGTATCCAGAATCCTGATTCTCTGCAAAACAGTCCGCAAGGAGCTTCATATTTTTCTGCATCCAAATGCGGTAAAGAAAATAAAAATGGACGGCAAAGCCATCCCACATGAAGTTGTTCGTTCCACAAATATTTTCTTCATTGTATATATGCTGATTTTTGCATCCTCCATATTCCTGATTGCCTTTGACGATTTCAATCTGATCACGAATTTTACGGCGGTTGCGGCAACCTTTAATAATATCGGACCTGGTCTGGAACTGGTAGGACCTACCGGAAACTTCGGCATGTTCTCCTGGTTTTCAAAGCTTATCCTTACTTTTGATATGCTGGCAGGACGTCTTGAGATTTTCCCGTTACTGATATTGTTTGTAAGGGATACATGGAAAAAATTCTAAAAATATTTTGGTAAAACAAATTTTATTTTTTTACACCGTATTCATATTTTATTCATATTTATTGGATATAATGAATTTTAGAAAGATGATGAATCTTTCTTATAAATATTTTTCTTTTTCATACGCGCCGGTACGAAAGTACCGGCCTCCTTCCATTTATGGGAGTTTTTTATTTTATGGCATTTTTCTCACACCTTCATAATCAAACGCAGGAATAAAACTCTCTCTGGCAGTTTCACCATCTTGAAAAAATCCATTTTCAATCCCAAGCTCAAATGCATAGTCCAGAACTTTTTCATATTCTCTTCTGGTTACACAACGATTCAGTTCTGTATATTCTTTCTGCTCAAAAACCGGTGTATACTGATTCATGATACTGATATAAATCTGCTTTCCAAAAGTCTTATGTAAAAGTTTCAGAACCTTTTTTGAATTTCTTGTATGCCCCGGCAATATAAGATGTCTCACAATAGTCCCACGTTTCATATATCCCTCTGCATCAAACTGTGGCATTCCTGTCTGGCGTACCATCTCATTAACTGCTTCCATAGCTCTTTCAGGATAATCATTCGCATGTGAAAATTTCACCGCCAATTCGCTCTCCGCATATTTGTAATCCGGAAGATAAATGTCCACATATCCGTCCAGAAGTTTCAATGTCTCTGTGTTCTCATATCCACCACAGTTATAGACAACCGGAATATTAAGCCCATGCTTCTTTGCACAGTCCAAAGCTGCGATGATCTGTGGAATATAATGTGTTCCGGTTACCAGATTGATATTTGCAGCATCCTTTTCCTGCAGTTCCAGGAATATTTCTGCCAGTCTTTCCTCAGTGATCTCAAGGCCACTGTCACCAATGGCAATTTCCCGGTTCTGGCAGAAACAGCATCTCAGATTGCATCCTGTAAAAAAGACTGCCCCGGAACCTCTGGTTCCCGAAATACATGGTTCTTCCCACATATGCAAAGCTGCCCTTGCAATCTTAACCTTCTGATCCATTCCACAGTATCCGGTTTTTCCGGCTGTTCTGTCTACATGGCAATTTCTCGGACATAAACTGCAATCTGCCAGTATGCAGCTTTCTGTATCCTGCCTCAGAGTTTTATCTTTGTTTTTTTCTGTCTGTATTTTATTTACCTTCACTTTTCTCTTCTGTCCTTTTTCTTTCCCCGACTTGATATCTGTGAATCGCCCACTGCAAAACAGTTCCCACCGTTTGCTTATATTATAACCGTTCAGTGCTTTCACAGTTACAGGCGGATTGCTGAATAGTTACTATCCTTTATATCATTATACTACATTCCCCAATTACGTCTATTCATATTTCACAATTTCCTTTTTCAGTCTCTTCATGATTCTTTTTTCCAGCCTGGAAATATATGATTGAGAAATTCCCAGAAGGTCTGCAACCTCTTTCTGTGTTTTCTCTGCAGCATTCTCCTTTCCCAGACCAAATCTAAGGCGGATGATCGTCTGCTCACGCGGTGAAAGCTTTCTAATTGCCTTTGATAACAACGAAATCTCCACTTCATCTTCCAGACGTCTTGAAATCACATCCTCATCAGTTCCCAGAATATCAGAAAGCAGGAGTTCATTTCCATCCCAGTCTACGTTCAGCGGTTCGTCTATGGACACTTCCATCTTTGTCTTACTGTTGCGGCGAAGATACATCAGGATCTCATTCTCTATACATCTGGATGCATAAGTGGCAAGCTTGATGTTTTTTACAGGATTAAAGGTATTGATCGCCTTGATCAGCCCAATCGTTCCGATTGAGATCAGATCCTCCACCCCGACTCCTGTGTTATCAAACTTCTTTGCAATATACACCACAAGCCTTAAATTATGTTCGATCAGAACAGACTTCGCTTCTTCTTCCTGCCCTGTTCCAAGCTTCTGCAGTATAAACGCCTCACGCTTCGGCTCCAGTGGTGCCGGCAGCACATCATTTCCACCAATATAAAAAACTTCTCCTGAACGGTTCATCACCATTCTTGACACTACCTGTAATGGATAACAGCTCATAGTCACAACCCCTCCCGTTAAAGTAATCTGGAATTCAAAAGTACCTCGTATTCCTTACCAAAAGCGGATGTTTCAAATGAAAATGCAAATACCGGATTGTCTATGCAGACAACCTCTGCTGGAGTCTGAATGCAGAGTCTCTCAAAAGTAACAGCCAGCATCATCCCCTGTTCTTTTCCTATACTGTGAAAAAAAGTAAAATGTGGATGAAGCCCGGCAGTTCCCGGTTTCCCAGACTCTCCGGGATTTTCTTTCAGGTGTTTTAAACAGCTTACGGTTTCTTCTGAACATATTTCAGATAAAACTTTTTCTGTCCCTACAGATACAGGTTTTCCGTTTACAGAATCCATAAGCAGATTTCCGGAATCATAAAATCCTTGAAAAGGATATCCACATCCTTTATAGTATATGGTTATCGGATAGATATTCTTTGTCCGTATTCTCATGGAATCCATCAGATATGACAACGCTGTAATGCCGGACCACGTTGCTGCTGCAAGGATCAAAAACATTTTGACTGTCAACTTATCACTGACGATCACTTCCCAGAACCCTCCACACAGAAATGCGGCAAAATACAGTGTAAGTATTGCTTTAAGCAGCAGACTTCCCCTTTTCAGATTACATCCGATCACAAGCATTCCTGCAGCACAGCCACCATGCAGCAGGACAAGTGCCGGAAGAAAAATCCCAGACTCCAGAAAAGATTGCAGATAAATGATCCAGCAGGAAAACACCGCACCTGCAGCAGCTCCCAGAAGAGCTCTTTTTCTGCTTCTTCCACATCGGAATAATATTCCTATAAATCTGATCAATATGTAATCTATCAGGAGATTTGTGAAAAAAACTACATCTATGTATATTTCGTAATGCATTTCCTTCCCTCCGTCTGATACTGCCTCTGACTTCTCCTTCACTTCGGTAAGTGAGATTCATTATACGTGATAAAGTATGCGGATTTTGTCAAAACGGAGGAATTATGTCTTATTATTTGTCGCACTAAATCGACAGTAACTATCATACAAACCAAAATGAACATGTATTGACATATAATTGAAGTTAGAATAAAATGATAGATAATTTCTATGTTTTAGAAGGGCATCTTCTATACTGTCACAATTCAGACAGTATTTTATGTCTCTGCTACAAAACAGACTGGAGGATTTTAACATGAATAATATTACCGGACACACAGGTCTTACCGCGCTTTTAGGAAGCCCGGTGGCACACAGCATTTCCCCTTTGATGCATAATGAATCATTTCGCCTTCTCGGGCTTGACTATGTATATTTATGTTTTGATGTAAATGAAGAAACTCTTCCTGCAGCAGTTGCAGGATTAAAGACTTGCGGCATTCGCGGTTTCAACCTTACCATGCCGAATAAGAATAAAATTGTAGAATTATTGGATGAGCTTTCCCCTGAAGCCCAACTGATCGGTGCTGTCAATACTGTACTGAACGATAACGGAAAGTTAATCGGATACAATACAGACGGGTACGGTTTTATGCAATCTGTACGTGATGCGGGACATGATATTACCGGTAAAAATATAACTGTCATGGGAGTAGGAGGAGCTTCGATGGCCATCTGTGCACAGTCTGCCCTGGACGGTGCGGCTTCCGTACATATTTTTGCCCGCCGCACCAGCAGATACTGGAATCGCACACAGAAATTCGCTGAGAATCTCTCTGCTAAAACAGGTTGTCAGGTCTGCCTCTTCGACAATGATGATCATACTGCATTGCGAGATTCCATTGCACAGAGTTATCTGCTGATCAATGCAACCTCTGTAGGCATGGTTCCGGATATCGACGATACCATCATCAAAGATACATCTCTGTTCCATCCTGAGCTTGTAGTGGCAGATGTTGTCTATGAGCCACAGGAAACCCGACTGCTCAGAGAGGCTAAAGCAGTTGGATGCCAGACCCTTAATGGCATGTATATGCTTCTTCATCAGGGGGCTAAAGCTTTCCAGATCTGGACCGGACAGGAAATGCCGGTTTCTGTTATTAAGGAAAAATATTTCTCTGTCAAATAGTGATTCGCATAACAGTCACATATTTCCCATCAGCTTATCTTTGATGATTGCCAGGATTTCTCTTGGAATATATATCAGAAGTCTCCATGAACGGTATCTGGAAGGAATGGGATAAATTTCTCTGCATCCACATTTCTTTCCTATGGCCGTTCCCCGGAAAACATGAAAATTATTGGTGACAATGCCCACCGAATGATTCAGTCCGATCATTCCCAGACTGAACTTTAGATTCTCTGTTGTGTTGGTAGATTTCTCTTCCAGGATCAGTCGTTCTCTGTCAATTCCATGTTCCACAAGATAATTGCACATTGCCTGAGCTTCTGTGATAGATTCTCCGTCCCCTTTTCCTCCGGACAGAACAGCCTTAGTCTCAGGATTTTCTTCCATATACTGTAAAGCCCTCCTGGTACGTTCCAGAAGGGCTTTTGTAAGCCGGGTACCTTCTACATGGGCACCAAGCACGATAATATATTCCAGATTTGGATGCTTACGCATTCTTACCGCAGCAATATTTATATTTCTTGCCGCTTCCGCAAGGACAAGGATCATTACGTCCGATTTTCTTTGCTTTGACAACTGTTCCTGATTTCTTCTGCTCAAGATAAAGTTCTTTTCTCTTCTCCGGTGTGAAGATCGCATCCCACTGTGGCAGTTCATACAGCCAGTCAGCTCTTGCATCTACCATGTTCTTATAAAGAAGTTCTTTATCAAAGCACAGAGAAACCTTTGTGTTCTCATCCATTGTCTCAATCGGGTTCGGAATCTTCAGACTGTCATTGATTCCATCAAGAAAACCAACCATTGTCAGAACTTCCTGTCCGTATTTCTCAGCCAGTTCCTTAACTGTACCGGTTACTACCTCATCCGGGTTGCTAAGAAGCTGCTCATAAATTCCTTTTTCAATATTAAAATAATTTGCCCAAAATCTCTGAAGTTTATTACGGTCTGCCTGCTGGTCATAGGCGATTGAACGCCACTGCTCTAAGATTGTTTTATCGCTCATTTCCTTAATCCTCTTTTCCAATATTTCATAGGTATTATGCCTGTGTGGAAACATGTGGAAAATTTTCCTCTCACAAGCTTTTTTATTATATCATCTTTTTGCCAAAAATACAAACCATATTCTTTGTATTTTTGGTGAACTTTATTTCACACCAAGTTTCTCCAGTTCTGCTGCTGCCTGTTTGAAAGATTCAAACTGAATTGCATGAATTCCCCGCTTTCTGGCAGCTTCGCAGTTCTCTGCTCTGTCATCCAGAAATACAGATTTCTGAGGGTCAAGATTATAGCGCTCAATTAATGTTTTATAGATTGCCGGTTCAGGTTTAATCTGCTTTACCTGGCATGAAAATACTGCCCCGTCCACATATTTGAGGAATGTAAGCTTGTCGCCTGTTCTCTCTAAAGTATCTGTTGCATAGTTAGACAGGATGTATACATGATATCCCTGATTTTTAAGATATTTTACCCAGGTATCTGCATAATCTGTTTTCTTGATTGTCTCATCCGAGCGGCGCATTACCTCACGGATATCGTTTTCATATTCCGGTGCAGCTTTTACCATCTGTTCCACATAATACTGCTCATCTTCACTGCTTCTGTCTCTCTCATTCCATACATTGCTCATAAAGACTGCTTTTGCAATCCTGTCCCTCTCTTCTTCAGGGAAATTAAAACTGTCAAGATAGGTCTCCCAATCATATTTTACAAGGACCTGTCCAACATCAAAAATAATATTTTCCATGCCTGAATCCACCGCCTTTTTATTCTTATTTAAAATTCTGTACACCAGCCACATTGCATAAGCAAGCAAAGGAACCATAATAGCCACTGCAAGAGATGCCTTAAAGTAGTTCTGAGAATTTTCCCCTTTTCCAAATGCGAAAAACATTGGCATGCAACATGCAAGAAGCAAAATAATGATTGCTGTCCATGCACCGATTTTTTTTAATTTATTATTGTCTTTTTTCATAATCCTCTTTTTATTATTCATTCTTTCTATATCTGCGGGCATATTTCCGGATAAACTACACGCCGGAGAATTTCCCCGGCGTATATTGTCATATTCAGGTTACTGTCCGCATAAACAATAACTTCTTACTATATTATTTATTTCTGTAGATGATATCATCACGTCCCGGACCATTAGAGATCATGGTGATCGGGAATCCGATGTGTTTCTCTACGAATTCAACATACTTTCTGCAGTTCTCCGGCAGATCTTCGTATTTCTTGATTCCGCGGATATCGCATTTCCATCCTGGAAGTGTTTCCAGAACCGGTTTTGCTTTCTCAAGCAGTGTAGTTGTCGGGAAGTCTGTTGTTACTTTTCCATCAATCTCATATCCTGTACAAACCGGGATTTCATCCAGATATCCAAGTACATCAAGAACTGTGAAAGCAACATCTGTAGTTCCCTGCAGACGGCATCCGTATTTGGAAGCAACACAGTCAAACCATCCCATACGTCTCGGACGTCCTGTAGTAGCACCGAACTCACCACCGTCGCCGCCGCGTCTTCTCAGCTCATCAGCTTCTTCACCAAAAATCTCAGAAACGAATGCACCTGCACCTACTGCACTGGAGTAAGCTTTGCATACAGTAACGATCTGTTTGATCTCATATGGAGGAAGGCCAGCACCTACGGCACCGTATCCTGCCAGTGTGGAAGAAGATGTAACCATTGGATAAATTCCGTGGTCAGGGTCTTTCAGAGAACCAAGCTGTCCCTCAAGAAGAACTTCTTTGCCTTCTTTTAATGCATTCCACAGATACAGAGATACATCGCATACATATGGCTCAACCATTTTCTTGTATTCCATAAGCTCTGCAAACAGTTCATCTACATTAAGGAGCGGTTTATGATATAAATGCTCAAGAAGAATGTTCTTTGTCTCGCATACGCTTGTAAGTTTCTCTTTCAGATGTTCCTCGTCAAAAAGTTCGCTTACCTGGAAACCGATCTTTGCGTATTTGTCTGAATAGAATGGAGCAATACCGGATTTAGTAGATCCGAAGGATTTGCCGCCCAGACGCTCTTCTTCGTACTGGTCAAAAAGAATGTGGTATGGCATAACCATCTGTGCTCTCTCGGAGATCAGGATCTTCGGAGCCGGAACACCTCTGCTTACAACTTCATTGTACTCTTTAAAGAATACCGGAATATTCAGGGCAACGCCGTTTCCGATCACACTTGTAGTGTGGTTGTAGAATACACCTGACGGCAGAGTATGAAGCGCAAATTTACCATAGTTATTTACGATTGTATGGCCTGCGTTTGCACCACCCTGAAATCTTACGATAATATCAGCTTTCTCAGCGAGCATATCGGTAATCTTACCTTTACCTTCATCTCCCCAGTTAGCACCAACAACTGCTTTTACCATTATAGAATTCCTCCTGTATTTGCGCAACAACACCGGGGTCAGACAGATCCCGGCTTGCTGCAATTTTTACCTTTGTTTTGTTATATCAGATATAACCGTTCCCCATTTTTCTCTTCTATATAAATGTTAAACAATTATAATCAGACATTGATCTCAGCTTTAACTCCCAGAAGATCCTTATGGGAATCAAGGATTGGCTGAACCACTGTATTCACAAATCTCTCTGTCTGCTCTTTCGCACGTCCGATATATTTCTTCGGATCCATGGACTTCTGCAGATCTTCCAGAGAAAGATTGAACGCAGGGTCTGCTGCGATCAGCTCCAGCAGATTATTATCCTTACCTTCTACTTTGACAGTTTTACCTGCCTCCATGGAAAGCTCACGGATACGTTCATGAAGTTCCTGACGGTCACCGCCTGCCTTAACAGCATCCATCATGATGTTCTCTGTAGCCATGAACGGAAGCTCAGCCATCATGTGTTTCTCAATAACCTTAGGATAAACAACCAGTCCGTCTACAACGTTCAGGCAGAGATCCAGGATTCCATCGATCGCAAGGAATCCCTCCGGAATGCTCAGACGTTTATTTGCAGAGTCATCCAGAGTTCTCTCAAACCACTGAGTAGCAGATGTGATCGCCGGATTAAGAGCATCTACCATTACATATCTGGAAAGGGAAGCAATACGCTCACTTCTCATAGGATTTCTCTTATAAGCCATTGCAGAAGATCCTATCTGAGATTTTTCAAATGGTTCTTCTACTTCCTTCAGATGCTGAAGGAGACGGATATCATTTGACATCTTGTGTGCACTTGCAGCGATTCCTGCCAGAATATTGGCAACACGTGTGTCTACTTTACGGGAATATGTCTGTCCGGATACCGGATAGCATTCCTTGAATCCCATCTTCTCTGCGATCATTGGATCGATCTTGTCGATGGTTTCCTGGTCTCCGTCAAACAGCTCCAGAAAGCTGGCCTGTGTTCCGGTTGTTCCCTTAGATCCAAGAAGCTTCATTGTACCAAGAACATACTCCAGATCTTCCAGATCAAGCAGGAACTCCTGTGTCCAGAGTGTTGCACGCTTACCGACTGTAGTCGGCTGTGCAGGCTGGAAATGTGTGAACGCCAGAGTCGGCTGCTCTTTATATTTATCAGCGAAAGCAGAAAGTTCAGCAATAACATTGACCAGTTTCTTGCGGACAAGCTTCAGCGCCTCTGTCATTACAATAATATCTGTATTATCACCTACATAACAGGAGGTTGCTCCCAGATGGATGATTCCTTTTG
>ERZ1106969.173-NODE-173-length-75345-cov-53.974764_pt1 | contig 75345 bp, 61 predicted proteins | sample MGYA00403685_ERZ1106969 | MGnify/ENA primary metagenome ERZ1106969 (study PRJEB35170, sample SAMEA104062416) | human gut metagenome | biome: human gut; feature: human-associated habitat; material: faeces | place: Denmark | collected 2012-05-18 ...
AGTTGTCAAGGTTCTTTTTCGTCGCTCTCTCGCGGCGACTTGTATATATTATCACCCACTTTTATTATTGTCAACAACTTTTTTCTAATTTTTTTAATTTTTTTACATTTTTTTCAAAGACCACTATATATAGTTGTTTACTGTATATCTAAAGCACATTTTATCCAGTTACTTAATGAAGAAAAAGCTGTTGTATTAATGCACTCCATTAACACAACAGCTTTTACAACTTTTCCCCTAGTTTAAATCAATTCACTTAATTTACAGCCTTTAATAGCATTTTCATAATAGGATTGTTATTATAAATGAAATCTGTAACTACATTATCATGTATCTGTCCTATCAATTGTGACATCTGTGTTGTCCCGCCAAGTGCTGTTATAACGGTAAACATAACCCACACTACAATCAGTGCCTCAATAAGTCCACACAAAAGTCCACCAATCTGATTTGCCTGATGTATTACAGGAAGCATTCCTATCAAACCTGTTATTGATACAACTATTTTAAGTATTACAAATATAATTATGAACACAGCGCTATATACAACCGCTCTGAGAATTACATCTGCCAGTCTCATTGCAAATGCTCTCATTGCAATTTCTTTTATTGTCGCAGATCCTTTTGCTGTAATCTCGTCTATAAGCTCTGCCGAAGATATTTCTGTTATTGTGTCAATCACGTTCTGCGGCATGTTGACTCTTTCGCCAATCATCTGGATTTTACCGGCTATTGCGCCCGTCTGCTGTTCACTTACCTCTTCTATTCCTTCTATATATGTATCTTCCTCATCAATATCAAATGAATCATTTATATTTTTATTTTTTGAAATCATCTGATACACTGACTCTGATATTTTCTCGTTCCAATCAGTTTTTTCATTTATTGCGCTGCTTATGAGCGGAGCTATTATTGCTGTTGCAATTATTGTCACAACCATAGCTGCTATCGAAACTACTATTTTAATAAGTCCTTGTTTCCACCCCCAAAGTGCAAACAATGCAAATATTGTAAATACAACCACTGCTATTCCCATATTTTTCTCCCTTAGTATTATTTCAATTTAATTGCCTGTATATATTTTGAGGTTACTAAAACATAATCCCCTCTTCTGCCCGTCGTAATAAGACTTGTTGCCGGCATATCAAAATCAATCGTTGCAAGTTTTTTGCCCTTTAAATTGATAAGCAGCATAGATGCTGAATTATTCATCACTATACTTTTTCCGTCAAATTTAACATCCGTGTATTGTGTACTATAAGCAACTTCACACATTTTGTTGCCTGACAAATTATAAACCTCAAGCTGATATGGCTCGCCGCTGTCAGCATTATCAACTACCAGTCCAATGTATTGGTCGCTAAAGAATACCTTTTCAATTTCATTATCTACCTTTATCTCTTTTTCAAGGCTTGGATATTCTTTTATCTTATAAATGCTCACAACATTTTCACCAACCGCTACTGCCATGTTATTGTTTACAAATTCCACGTCTCCCACAAGTGTATCTGCATAATGATTAAATCCACCAACCACTCTTTCTGTTTCATTCTGTCCTACATCGGAGAAATTATAAAAAACAACATTGGTCTTAATACTTTCGCCACTGACATATACATATGAAGCTATTAGTTTGGTTGCATCTTCCGAAATGCTTATATCCAGCGGATAACCGTCTCCTGCAAGCGTTGTTTTTACACTGTATATTTTGCTTCCGTCTTTATCATACATATTTATGTAATTAGCGTCATTATCCTCAAGCACCGCAGCAACAATTCCGTTAGAAGCAATCTCTATCTGCAATATTGTCATTGAGGTATCAATACTTCCAATAACTCCATTCTTGTCAAATGTGTATATTTTGTTTCCACTTATATCGCCTATTGCAACGTCATTTCCTCTTATCTTAATCTGAGGCTTCTGCATTGAAAATGTCTGGTTCCACATTGCCTTGCCTTTTGATGTAAAATATGCAATTCCGTCGGCACTGTATCTTATATAACCATCACCATACGACTCATACTGCGTATTTTCCGTATCATCCCTGTCGACCGAATTAGAAATTGAATATGATGAATAACTATAGTTATCCATTATTTTAGAGAAAATATATATTACAACCGCTACCGCAGCTATTATAAGAACAGCCCCTATTATCACTCTTTTTCTGTGTCTTCTAAGCCTGAGCTGTATATCTTCTTCGTACTCTTCAGTAGCCGCAGTTTCCGCTTCATTATTAATTGTTATTATCTTTTTAACCGGCGCATTTTTATCCCCGTTAAATCTTGATTTTCCTGATATAATATCAGCCATATCATTCCTCATTTCTACACTTTATAACTGTATTCAAAGAGCCAGACGGCTGATTTCATTATACATTATTACTCAAATTATTCAAGGAAGTTTTATCTGCTGACCAACATAAAGCTTATTGCCATCTGTCAAATTGTTAATTGCTATAACATCTTCACATTTTGAAGTGCTTCCGTAATAGTTTCTGCATATACCACTAATGGTATCTCCCTTTTTTACTGTATATATATATGCTTGTCCTGAAAGCTCATTTTTTTCTACATTTTCCTGAACAACCTCAGCTGTTTTATCCGAATCATCTGTGTCACCATTATTTTCATTATTTGTGCTTTTATTATTATCTGTGTTTTTTTCGTCTGTATTGCCGGCAGAAGTGCTTTCTTCCGGATACACATTTCCAGATAATTTATTCACCTGAACAGTATCATCATCTGCCTTATTATCAGCGCCTTTATCATTTCCATTGATATTTGATACCTGTACAGCAAGTTCATTTATTGACTTATCAAATCTTTTCATTTTTTCATAATTATTTATAAGATTTATACTTATCACAAGTACGACAACAACCATAAAAGCTCCTGCCGCCTGCATTAATGTGCCATTTCTTTTTTCAATTCTTTGTTCATCTTTTTCTTTTATTATATTCCTTATGTTTTTCATGACTTTATCGTCTGTATTTTCCTCGGTAGATTTCTTTTCTCTTTTTGTCAGCATATATTCCTGCATTTCATAGTTGCGTTCATAAAAGCATACATATCCTCTCTGCTTCTTTAATTCTCCATTCTCATAAAAATAAAAGCTCTCCTCTTTTTCCGAAGTATCAATCATATAAAATGTTTTTAAATTTCCTGCGAAATTATCAATATGCACCCTTTTAAATCTAAGCATGCGTTCGGCTGTCATCTCTCTTACAGAAGCAAACCAGCCTACAACCTGAAGATTAGGAAAATATTTTTCTATATCCGAATATATGCCTGTCCAGACTTTATCGTTAAAATACAGTCCATTTTCTATCATCTCATCACTCAGGCGAGACTTAATTACTCCCTTTATAAAAACGCATTTTTCATTATTATTTTTTTGAAATTCCCCTAACAGCACACCTGACTGTTCTTCATCCGGCTTGTTATATGCAATTGAATTAATATAGGTAAATGCGTAATCTTCTATGTATATTTTCTTATCCGAATCAATATCTCCTATTTGCTTTATATTTTTCGGACGTCTTATTGGCGTTCCTTTTGAAGATTTTTCATCAATGCCTTTGTCATCATCCTTATTACATATAATTTCTATCATTATATTACCCCTTTTCTACTCAGCATTCACTTTGCTTAATTATAGATTGTACAAGCATAATACCACCGGCATATTAAAAAACTTATCAAATTTTGTCATATAGCAAAAAAATTTTATCAATATTTGCGAAAGATTTTTGACATATATTTACGCGCCTTATCGTAAATATATAAATAAGCCTGACAAACCTACAGGCTATATTATTTATCAATTTTATCAAAGGGGATTATATGCTTTATTACTACGATTCTGAAAATATAAATTCTTCTGCGGCTTTGGGGCGAAAGCTTGGTGAACTTATAAATATCAACATGCCTGAAAAACACCAGCTTGTTGTTCTATGCATAGGAAGTGACCGTTCTACCGGAGACAGTTTAGGCCCTATTCTTGGCTATAAGTTAAAAAAGATATGTTATGAAATTTTTGTTTATGGAGATCTTGAACATCCCGTACATGCCGCAAATCTTTCAAATTATATAGATAAAATACACGAAACCTTTGAAAATCCATATATTATTGCAGTTGATGCCTCCCTTGGACGTGAGGAACATATAGGATTTATCACCTTGGGGGAAGGACCTTTGAAGCCCGGACTTGGTGTAAAAAAAGAGCTGCCTGAAGTCGGCGACCTTCATATAACCGGTATAGTAAATACTTCCGGCAACAAATGTCACTCCATGCTTCAGACAACCCGTCTTTCTACTATTGTAAAAATCGCAGATGTTATATTAAATGCATTTAATTATATGTTGTATTTTAATGGCGATTCTTGTATGCAGCAACAGCCTGACCTATTGTATCAGCAGCGCCTGACTTCATAATAGATACTAATTCAGTCAGCTTTTCTGTATTGGTAAACTCTTTTCCAAGATACGCCTCATAATTTGATGATATATATATTCTTTGCTTTTTCACAAGATCATCGAGATTCTGATATTCTTCATTTTTCTTAGAAAGTTCATCTTCTATATTCTTAATCTTGTCAGAAAATCTTCCTTCTATTTCTGATATAATATCTTCTCTGGCTGTCTTGTCAAATTCATCAAGAGCAGCCTTTTTCTCATTCTCAATCCTGTCGCAGTCATCATGTATTTCATTTATCTTAGTATCAAAAACTTCAAGTCCATACATCTCTTCGTTCTTATCTTTTTTGATACCATTTTTAATCTTTTTTATTTTATTCCTGTTGACACCAATTCTTATATAAGTATCCTGAGCAGCATTTATTATATCTGCATTTGGTATAAATTTCTTTTTGTAAATTATTTTGCAAAAAGTTATCATTCCAACAGATACAATAAAATAATATATCAGAAGACTCCAATATGGTATAACCGGAATAAAATACAAAGCTACAGGTATAGCGGCAAATAACACAATATTAATTAATATATATATCAGTACATCTGCTGCCTGTTTTGAGCTGAATAATGCAAAAAACAATCTGCTGTTATAGAACTTTGAAATATTTTCCTGAATAAATGCTTCATTAATCTGCTGCTGTAAATCCTCGTTCTCATTTCTTAATGATGCTGTTTCAGCTTCTATTCGTTCTTTAATCCCCGCAAGCTTTGCTTTATCTCTTTCAGCCTGTAATTCTTTCAGCTTTTCTTTATTGCTGGATATGGATTTGTCATATCCGGCAGATATTGCATCTGTACTTTCCTTGATTCTTGAACTTATCTCATCATTCATTGATTTTTTGGAATTATCCAGTTCCTTATTCATCTCTTTGATGCTGGATTCAAGTTTATCAAGCCTGTCCTTTTTGGCATTATGTTCATTAATATCACTTAATACCTGTTCAAGGACTTTAACATTTCCGGCAAGTATATTCTGTTCAGCCATACGCTTCTCTCCATACCTAATTATTCATATCACCAAATTAATTGTTTCTGTAGTAATTAATAAGACAACCGTCTAATATTATCTGGCGTTCATCATCTGTCAAATCACCAAGAGTAAGCTCGAACTCTTTCATATCCTTGTTAACTACATATGCCTTAATTACCGATGTCTTATTCTTAACTGCATCTGCAATTCCAGGAATAAACAGATAATCTCCGTTAGCAAAAGGAAGGTCTCCTTTTTCAATAATAAATGGAAGCATACCCCAGTTAATAAGATTAGAACGATATCTCTTAGTAGCATACTCATTAGCTATATTTGCCCATCCGCCAAGAACCTTCTGGCATGATGCAGCCTGTTCTCTTGCAGAACCGTCTCCCGGTTTAACTGCAAAAATAGTACTTCCTATTCCAACATTAGTTTTATGAACATCATAAGTTTCTTTAATCTTATGCATTATATCTCTAAGCTCAGGTAATGCTTCTCCCATGCACTGTCCGGCTTCTCTTGCCTTCTCTGCTTTCTGTACTTCCTTAGCTCTTCCTACATATGCAGGATCTTTTCTTGAAAGTGCAAATTCAGCAAGACCTAAAGGATTAGATCTGAAAGATGATGTTTCTCCTGATGGAATAAGCTCATCTGTTGTTGTTACAGGATCATGAATCTCTGAAACAACTTTTATTATAAGATTTTCTGGAAGAGCTACCATTTCAGGCCAGTCTTTGATGTTTGGACCAAACTGGATTTCCTGTTCAGGATCTGCAACTCCCTTGCTGTCAAATACTCTGTTTGCATATATAGAGCTGTCAAAATGATATGTTGGACCTGTAAACTCAACATCAACATCTGTTGCAGCTGTAAGATATCCCTTATTAGCTGCTGTTGCGGCAATTGATCTAGCATCCATAAGTGCAACTGAAGAAATCTGTCCCTGCTGAAGCTTAGAGCCCTCTCTGTTAGGGAAGTTTCTTGTTGAATGTCTGATAGAAAATGCATTGTTAGCAGGAGTATCACCGGCACCAAAGCATGGTCCGCAGAATGCAGTCTTAACTATAGCACCTGTAGCCATAAGATCTGCAAGTCTTCCATTTCTTGCAAGCTCTACATATATTGGTGTACTTGCAGGATATACACTAAGTGTAAACTCATCTGCACCGATTGAATGACCTCTTAAAATATCAGCAGCAGCGCAGATATTTTCAAATCCACCACCTGCACATCCTGCTATAATTCCCTGGTCTACATATAATTTGCCATTGTGTATCTTATTTGTAAGTTTATAATCAACTGCACCATCAAGGCTTACTAATGCCTTCTTTTCTACATCATGAAGAATATCCTCAAGGTTAGCATTTAATTCCTCGATAGTATATGTATTACTTGGATGGAATGGCATTGCAATCATTGGTTTAATCTTACTTAAATCAACATATACAACTCCATCATAATATGCAACACTTCCAGGGTTAAGTTCTTTATAGCTTTCACTTCTTCCGTGAATATCATAGAACTCTTTAATCTTATCATCAGTTCTCCAAATTGATGAAAGACATGTTGTCTCTGTTGTCATAACATCAACGCCTATTCTGAAGTCAGCACTTAAATTAGACACACCTGGTCCAACGAATTCCATTACTTTATTCTTAACATATCCATTACCGAATACTGCTCCGATAATTGCAAGTGCTACGTCCTGAGGGCCAACGCCTTTTACAGGTGCCCCGGTAAGATATATAGCAACTACCCCCGGCATATTAATATCATATGTCTTGTTAAGAAGCTGCTTTACAAGTTCAGGACCACCTTCACCCATAGCCATTGTTCCAAGTGCTCCATATCTTGTGTGGCTGTCTGAACCAAGAATCATCTTTCCACCTTCTGCAAGCATTTCTCTTGCAAACTGGTGAATTACTGCCTGATGAGGTGGTACATATATTCCACCATATTTCTTAGCACATGTAAGACCAAACATGTGATCATCTTCATTGATAGTTCCACCTACTGCACATAAACTGTTATGACAGTTTGTAAGAACATATGGTATAGGGAACTTCTCAAGTCCTGATGCTCTTGCTGTCTGAATAATACCAACAAATGTGATATCATGAGATGTCATTTTATCAAATTTGATTTTAAGCTTATCCATATTATCAGATGTATTATGTGCCTTTAATATTGAATAAGCCATTGTATTCTTACTTGCTTCTTCCTTCGATACTGCCTGTCCGCCATTCTTGGCAGCTACTTCTTTTACTGCTTCCGGTCCGTCTTCAACAATATCTGTTCCGTTAATAAGATATGCTCCGCCCTTACTTAATTGTACCATTACTTTACCTCTTTTCTTAATATTATGATTATGATATGTATTACAGATATCTGCTTATTTTTTCCTTAAGCTCGCTTATTTCTTCATCACTGGTTTTACCTGGATGCCAACCTATCTTAACAGTATCTGCCTTATGTCTTGGAATAATATGCATATGAAAATGAAATACTGTCTGTCCGGCAACTTCTCCATTATTCTGAACTATGTTAAGTCCGTCAAAATCCAATGCACTGTTCATTGCTTTTGAGACTTTTACCGCAACCTTAAAAACATGTGCAGCAATTTCATCATCTAATGCATATATATTATCATAATGTTCCTTTGGAAGGATTAATACATGTCCTTTTGCCGCAGGTCCCTGATCAAAAATAACTTTAACCTTGTCATCTTCATATAATGCATTAACAGGAATGTCCCCATTTGCAAGTTTACAAAAAATACAATCGTCTTTCTTCATGTCTGCCTCCATCAAGTAATATTCTGCATGCCCCATAATACCGGGTTTGCTATGCCTCTTGTCGAATACTGTCGAAATGCTTTTGTTTACATGCATTTAAAGTCAGTATATACTTTTAATATCATAACTTAAAGACAATTTTATTACAATAATATTTGGAATAAAAACTTTGAAAATACCTGAAATTTTAAGAAAATAATATTAAGGAGTGTACTATGTTAAACAAAGAGGAGTTCAAAAGTATTGAAGCATTAAAGTCAATTAACCCTGAAACATATGCGGCTGTGCAAACAGCGTTTAGCAATAACGCTATTGAAGTTTCCGAAGCCTCACACACTATCAAAAATTATGTTGCATACATAAAAATGAGCTATGAAATGATACAAAAGAATAAACCCGATATAAAACAATATGCTTTCTGGGGAAAAATGAACCATGCAATTTGTGAATTAATAACATATATGGACCGCACTACAGAGTACAGATACAGCAAACAGCCTATCGAGCTTGATACGGTTAACATAAATGACATTATATTTTCAATGCCTGAGTATATGGATGAATATCTTGACGAAGACAGAATATATTCGTTCGATGTAAACGAAGAAGTAACCCGTATATCTGCCAATAAAGATAAAATGGTAGTACTGTTTAAGGAGCTTTTATCAAATGCTTACAATGTAACTTCACCAAATGATGAAATAATGATAAGCTCTAAACCTATTAACGACAACAGCCAGATAGGTATAGAAATATCCTACCATGACAGTGAATCCGAAAAAGTAACCAATATAGACCTTATGAGCGAACCATTTTTTACTACAAAAGAAAGCCACGTTGGGGTAGGACTTTCAATGGTTCGCTGCATAAGTCTGATGCATAATATAGATGTCTCTATAAAAAACAATCTGTCTGATAAAATTACGACTGTTTCCGTGATTATCCCGGTTCTTTAGAAGCTAAACATATCATCTAACTGTTTTAAAGTTCTGAAATTACCTTTGGCCGTCATTGCACCGGTCATGAATGCTCTGTGGAATGTAACCCTTCCCTCCACAATCTGGTCAAAGGTAGCTTTAGACAGTTTACCTATTACATCAGCTGATGTATTTTCTCCAAATTTAACTGATAACCTGCCATTCTCTACATCTATAATAATAGATTTATCCTTATCACTTATAATCAGCATATATGTCCCGTTATATGAGGAGTTTTCATTATAATTATCCGTGAAAACATTGATATAGTAATCATCTCCACCGTTTTCCTGATCTGTAAGAAGTTCTTTATATATGCTGGCAAGTGATTCTATATCCTTCTTCTGAGTCTTAACAAATGTATCATCTGAAGCATACTTTGATAATTGCTCACTTTCCTGTGGAGTAAAATTAACAACATCCTTCATAACAAACTTCTTCATAACCTGGCTGCTTGATGGTAATGAGTTCATTTTCTTAGATATAGTTCTGTATACATACTCTGCATATCTTTCAATTATATCTTTATATTCTTTATTAAATTCAAAATCTGTCATATCATCAACATATGAAGTTAATGAATCGCCCTTCTTTCCCCCTATCAGCTCCCATGAATCTGATAATGTAAGAGCTACCTGCTTTTCGCCATATGTCTTAGACATAACTACAGGAAACATGTATATATCCTGAACCTTGCTCTTATCTGCATACAGCCAGCATGAATCAAGAAGTGTCTGCATATATCCGCCCATACCAAGCCACTCTACCGTAGTAGCCATTATAACTCCATCTGCCTCTGTTACTGTCTGTGACAATGTTGTTATTGTGTTCTTCATGTCATACAAATTGTATCTTGTTACATTTACATTAAGTTCACCAAGAACTGTTTCTATTGTATTAATCACAAAGATGGTTGGGTCATCTACAAGCCCTCTTCCACCATAATATATATTCACATTCATATCCCAAACCTACCCTTCCTAGTGTTGGATGATATTGTGAATATAGCATATTATCTATGTTATTTCAACCTTATAAGAATATACGGCAATCTTTAATATATCGTTATTGTTTATTGGTTCTGTACATAATGGATTTAATCTTTTCTCATTAATGTAAGTACCATTAGTTGAGTTCATATCCTCTATATAATATTTATCATCTGTCTTTGCAATTCTTAAATGAATTCTGCTTACAACCCTTGACTCTATACAGCAATCCGAACTTTCTTCTGAATTGCCGATTACATACGGATATTTATCAGGCTGTATATGCTCCGGTGCAGATAATTGTTCTATATCTTCTTTTCTGATTAATTTCAAAGATAACAAATGCCTTTTACTTTCCCCTATGTAATCAGTCAACAGCACCGTATTATTATTTGTAACAATATTCTCATTATATAATAAATCACTCGTACACTCGCTTATATTATTAACATTTGTTGTATCTATTTCTGTTGTATCAGCAATAACCTTTTCTACCGTTGTCTCTTTTTTTATTGTGTAGGGAATACTCTCCTTATTCAGAACATTTTTTATAAAACATCCTCTGTTCTTTCCATATATTTTATGAACTATTGTAAATAAGATAATACCAAATGCGATGCTTACCATTGCTTTTATAAATGATAATTTAAGTAGTGCATACGCCGGCGCAAATATTGCAAGCATTCCGTTGATGACTATAACAACTGCTGCCACCTTTGCTCCTTTTAAAATGTTTTTCATTTTCTTGTCTTCGATTTCCGTATCCTGTTTATCCGTTTCATTTACAACTGTATTCAGAACAGTATACCCTTCTTTTTGTTGTTTTACCTTCCCCTGTAGCTTTTCATTTTCCATAACTTTGTCTGAATATATGGCTCTATTGTCCTTAAATTCGTAATTTTTCATAACGGCATCTTCGTCATCTTTTATGTAATCGTCTTTTATATAATCATTTTTTACATAATTATTTTTTATATAATTATCTTTTATATAATCTTCTTTAATATAACCGTCATTTTTGCAGACTCCGTTATCAAATAAGTTGTATAAACAGCCCGGATTATAATCCTGCACAATTATTTTTTTATAAATATCATAAATAAGCACAACCGATTCTTTAGATTCTGAATGATCAAAATGTTTTAACACATATTCAAAAAGAACCTTTATACTATCACTGAACGACATTTCCTTGTTGCCTATGTAATAAACAAAATCCATTATCTTATTGTACATGTTCACATATATATGCTGTGGTTCAAGAACTATTCTGTCTATATCCAGCATATAGGCATTTGCCATATTTACTGCATCAGATATATTTCTGCATAAAATCTCCACATCTTCCAGTGTCATTTTTCTGTACTCATACAATTTATACATCTGCTGCCTTGCCGTAATTTCATAATACGCCCTGCTTTGTCCATTTATCTTCTGTATATTTATTTTTAGAAAATTTTTCAGATTATTCTTTATTAACATTTTTATCTGAAATAAATCATCCTGATTAATATCTTCGTCTATAACAAAATAATTACAATTATTCTCATGTTCATATAAATAGTCAAATCCATAAGCTTCATCTGTCATTTTTAACTTTCCACCTCCATTCAGATTACATTTTTAATCTGATGAATTTATGCCGGCAGCCTTTGTAGCATTCATCAAAGCATTGGTAATCCTGATTACTTTCTTTGCCCTCGTAAGCGAAACCTCTCCTGTTATCTGCTTATTATCTATACTTACAGTCATCATTTTCATCAAAAAATCCGAAGAACAGCTTACCTTTATACCTGATTTGCTCTCTTCAATATTCACTTTAATATTTTTCATAAATATTGTTTTCGATTTAATATAAGCATTGGTTTTTGAAATAAGATTTTCTTTATTGTATGAAATCTCCATATCCTTTAACTGTTCCAACTCTACAGCTGTACTTTCAATTGCATTTTTAACGATTATTCTGTCATGCATATAGCAGGACAGGATAATAAGCGAACAGATAATAAGTGTAAAAAATGGAATTATCACAGAATTTTCTATTGTATAAGAAGCCTTTATGTACAAAATAACACCCCCATATATGCCACCAGCATAAACGGAATCAATGGTATTTCCCTGTTAATTCTTCCATTAGAACATTTAACTTTATCAGTTATAATCATAAACATCGCTACAAGTGCCACTAGAAATAATGCTGCAAGCAGCATTGCAACTGCCATTTGCACTCCCACAATAAAACATATAAGTGCCATGACTATTCCGTCACCAATGCCTATCATATGAGTAAAATGAGCTGTTATAACCATAGCGGCTCCTATAATCATTGCAATTAACATAGGTTTAATATCACAGCTTTCCCCGGCAATACATATATATATTTTCACAGCTATTGCAATGAAAAACATTACCGCCAATATTCTTAAGTCTACCGCCTTTCTTTTTATATCCTGTACGCTAAGCACGCAAAGGCAGCTTCCCGCAATAATTTCTTCAATCATAAACTACTCCCCACTTCCACACTTTTCGCATAATTTCCGGTCTTTTACCTCACTTAAAGGAACTCTTATTATTGTTCTCTGAAGCTGTACACAGCCTGAGTTTTTATGATACCTGCTGCCATACTGTGTGTAATAAACCACCGACGAGCCATCATAATCGTTACAATATTCACATTCGTAATATATTCCTCCTGAACTGTTTCTGATGTCCTTAATCTGACTGGCATTTATAGTCTGTATATTTCTTAATAAATGTGTACATGTTAATTTCGTATGATACACACTGCCCTTTGAAGTAATATATACTTCCTGCTCATTAGATTTACCTTTACTTGTAAATGTGTCTTTATTCTCCCCAAGCCAGGCATCTGTTTTTAGGTTCTGCTCAACTGCGACTTTTCCTATTCCAAATATGTCAAAAGGATTTTTTATCACATATTTTATTTTGATATTTATAAGTGAACCTTCTTTTAGAACTTCCGAACCTGTCAGAATAAATCCCAGATTACCACCTGCTATATTATTATTCTTAGCATAATCAGCTCCAAGCTCATTTATCAGAAGCAGCTTAAACAATTCTATTGTTGCTCCATTCTCCATTGTGCTTTTTAACCCTGACGTTTCATCTTCTGATAATCCGGTTATATTTTTTATTAAATCGATATTGGCAAAATTAGATTTCAATTCTTCGTATGTGTATGCATAAGCTGCCATTTTTTTAATACTTTTATATGATGCCTCATACACCCGTGTCTTTACCGCCATAATCTGTAAAATGTATATAACCGCGACAACAGCATATATAAACAACGGAATAACAATTGCCCCTTCAAGCGTTGCAGATGCAGAAACATATGCCTCTTTATTAGCTGTTGGCGTCGCAGCGTTATTACTTTCTTTATAATTTTTCATTTCCACCTGTCCTTTTCTGCGCAATTAATAAACAGGCACATGTCATGCCAGATATAAATTATTCTGTTTCTATAAATAACTGCCGGAAATATTTAAGGAATAATAACCTATATATTCACCACAATTAAATACAGCTCTTCCACTTGCCCTCGCAATATAATCCCTCATTCGAAAATCTTCTTTTCCTTTTTCTATCATACGGATTTCTATCGCTCCCATTGTCCTGTAATTCTTCTTTGCTTTTTCTTCCAATATCAACAACATTCGTAAATAATCCTTATAAGAAAACCCACCTTTATCTGTATCTTTATCCTCATTCAATGAAAATCTCATAGCAATAAGATTAGAAAGGCTCAGCTGCCAGTTATCCTTTGACTTTATAAACTCACAACGCTTGCCACTATATATCTTTTTCAGATCCATAATTGCTTCTCCGTATGCCCATACTGTTAAAACAAGATACTGTCCTGCCTTAATAATTGCCGTATTGCCTGTAAATCCTAGCAACGTGGCAGCCAACGCATATGCTTGACTCTTTTTTTCTTTATCCGTCAATAAATATGCGAGATTCATCCCCTCTCTTATTAATGATATTTTCATCATGGAATTCTTTAAATTTTCTCTGTCACTTTCGTTGCCCTCCAGAATATACTCCACCATATAATCAAGCTTCTTTCCTGAATCCGAATCCTTACTACAATCTGTGTAACTAGCAAAATGCGTAAGAATATATTCATCAAACAATAGTGTATCCACAGTCTCTTCAACAATGCTATCTTTTCCTTCATATTCACCACTTAATGAAGAAGCTAAATCCGTATAGCTGATTGTTTTATCCGATATGCTATCCTCTTCAAGAACAAGTCCAGCTATTCCATCTGTAAGTGTACTATACAATTTTTTTATTGCTCTCAGCCCTGTAGAATCCGAGCTGAAATCTATTCCCGAATAATCAAATCTCAACGTTGAATTATCCATGCCATCCAGGGAAATTTTTAAATTTTGCACATAACTTCTCAAATTTTCTACATTCTTATCTGATAGACCTACATCCATCCACTTTATATATTTAAGTGCACTGTTAAGCCTGATTAAATTCTTTTCAAGTCCCTGACGTATTTTATCAATATCACACATTTTGCGCTTGTTGGATGCATTCTCATTTTCCATAACTGTAATATCTTCATCTAAGCCATCATACAATTCGTCCCCAATTATTTCCCTGCCATCATCAAGCTTTTTTCTGCAATCCTGTATTGTATTTCCTGCCTTTTCACGGTTCTCATCAAACCTTGATATTACATCAAGTGCTTTCTGCGTCTTATCTTTTACAGCTTCACATATTGTCTTTATTTCATCATAATTATTTCTATATGTATCGTTGTAACTTTCCAGATAATCCTCAGCATCCTCAAGTTCTTCTATTTCATCAAAGACATATATTATCGCATCAACATATTCATCGACATCTTTATAAAAGCTTCCATATCCCGAAACAGCATCATATACTGTCTGATTATTTATTGCCGCCTTATTCATGGTAAGTTCTCCATGAATTACCGACTTTGCAAAATATTCTTTAACCGCCACGGGTTTATTATTTTTTACGACAAATCCGTCCTGATTGGTCTCTAAACCTTCTACAAGTTCTATCAATTCCAGTATATTTTCATCAAGGCTGCATAACTGTTCCTCACAAGCAGCAATACTGTCCGTTATTTCATTTACTTTGTCTGCCTTTTTAACCTGCTCCTCAGATGACAGGAATTCACTCACAACTTCCGATAATACGCCATATCTCATATATGATACTGCCTGGTCTCTCATATATATTCCTGCATCATCGGTCATCATATTATAGGTGTCAAAAGAGGCTGTAATAAGCCTTGAATTACTGTTATCGGATATGTATTTTGAAAGTTTTTCATTTAATACGTCACCTTTCTTTAATACCATTATGTCGAACTCATCCAACACCTCATTGTTATACCCTGCAAATACTGCATCTGATGCCAGCCTGCACGCATGTTTTATATTGGTATATGTAGCAGATAATCTTGCTGATTTTATGCATATGATTACCAAAGAAAGCACAAGTGTAAATACCAGCGCCGCCATTACAGTTATCTGTCCGTCGACTTTTAAACATGCCTCTTTATATTTCAAATCTTTATTTCTATTTCTCTTATAATCAAACATGTGCCTCCATATCCCATATTATTTACCAAACACTCCGTTCTTCCTTAAATCTGGTTTGCCTGACTTGTCATCTTTCCTAATATCGAATTAACAAGTGATGTAATCTGCTTTTTAAATATTATTACAAGTCCTATTAACACTATAATTATCAAGACAATCTCAACGACTCCCATTCCTGTCTCATCTGCTGCAAACTCTTTAATTTTTCTTTTTATATTTATCTTTTTCATACCTTTAATCTCCTATCTTGTTTTATTTTTGTACCTTTTTTATATCTGAAAATTCATCATCGAAGGAACCATTACGATTACCATGACAATTACAAGCATTATAATCATAGGAATAAGCAGTTTGGTTCCTGCCTCTTCCCCTTTCTGCTTTGCCATGCTCTTTCGCAGTTCAAAGGCATCTTTTGCCTCCTCTTCAAGCATTCTTGAAATATCCTTTGTTCCTTTTTTTATATTTTGTCCAAGAAGCGATGCCAGCTTCATGTATTCTTTTGTATCACATCTTCTTCCAAACTTTTCATATGCTTTAACTTCCGATATTCCTGCCTGCATATTGCAAAATGTTTCATACATTTCCTCATACACTATACGTGTCTTTATACCGCCATCAGACCTTTGTTTTTTATAGTCAAGTACTATCTTTTCCCAGGCTTTTCTGACCGTCATTCCTGCCCCGGTAAGTAATGTAAGTTTTGATATAAGTTCAGGATAATCATACATAAGCAGCTTCTTGCGTTTCTTTAATTCCTCCGCTTTTTTCTGTTTATTGCCAAACACAATAACAAATACCGCGGCAATTCCAAGCAGCAGATAAATTACAGGGGAGTCTGAAGCATCATCATACACATAACTTATGCTTTTCCCTTCTATTGCTTCAGGAAGTTCCATATACTCATTCTCTCTTCCGGTCGACTCAATATTATTAATTTCTTTTACAATATCAGCTTTGTATCTTTGTTCCTCTGTCAAATCTTTTGCACAAACCCTTACCGGAATGTTGTATTCCGCAGAAAATTCATTGTATTTTATAACCGCAGTCAGATTAACATTTTCATAATGTCCTTTATCAAAGCCTGAATTTCCTACTACTCCGTTATAGTTGAGCACTTTATAATTGTCTGAATACCAGTCTATTGTCATAATTTTATCCGGTGTGACTGTTATAAGATTGAGGTCCTTCTTTACATTAGACAGACTGTCATTTTCACCTTTTATAGCTTCAAGAATTTCTTCATACTCATTAATAAAATATTCTTCAAGCTGTTCCTCCGGTATCTGCCTTGCCATAACGGATAGTTCCATATCAGTTAGTAAATTCCCATCATCATCCAGAATTTTTAACTTCTCGGTTTTTGTTTCACTCCCATAATCCGGTCTTTTTATTTTCCTGTCAGTTATCTTGTTGGTATCACGCATATTAACTGATGCTATATACAAAAAAATGCTGACTACAACAACGATAAGAACCATTCCCTTAACCGATTTAATATTTAAATTTTTAAACTTCAATATTTACAATCCTCTTTGCCAGACAGTTAGAAAAAACATACATGATAAGACATACCGTCATTATAAAAATACCTGTAGCATTGCCATATAACGGCTCTATAAACTCAGACGAGGCAAGTTTTAAATACATAATCATGCCAAATGGTACCAAACCCATTATTTTTTGTTCCATCTTTTTACCACTTATCAACGTATTTATCTCCTGCATTGTTTCCGTCTTTTCTCTTATATTGTCCGCTGTATTTCTTATTACAGCTATGAGATCTCCGCCACTTTTCTTTGCATACCTGAAAATTTCAGCAAAATACCTTATATCTTCTATATCCGTTTCCTTTGCAAATTCATCCAGTATATCTTCAAGACTCTCATTTCTGTTTATTCTATACACTATATTGGCAAATTCTTTTGTTATCTTATCATTCTCACCATAAAGTGAACACAGCTCCTTTACAGCTTCCCTAAATCCATTCTCAACAGAATAGCCTGCATTCAGCGCAAATGCTACCGACATAAGTCCATCCTTGAATTTCACTGTTAATGTTTTTTTACTTTGTTCCAGCCTTTCTGTTCTTTTATTCCTGATATAATAGATTACATACGGACTCAATAATATTGATGCCATCACATTTCCATAAAATATATATGCTACGGTAATAATCACAGCCAGCCCCTCAATTAAAGCTCTTAAATCACCACTCTTTAATTCCTGCATTATACATTTTGGATTGGTTATATAACTCACAATTTTGTTTTTTAAGAAATCCCCTGACTTTTCCATCTTTACTTTCTTCAGCTTCACAAAATTTATATAATTGTGAAAGTCTGACCAACCCATTTTCATCCGTATACACCTCCGTTATCTCTAAGACTTTTCTTGTTTTATCCCTTAACCTTCCCAGCTGCACTATAATATCTATAGCCGAACCAATCTGTTTCCTTATTGCATCCAATGGCAGCTGCATTCCCATTAAAACCATTGTCTCAAGTCTTGACAGCATATCTGCCGTGCTATTACTGTGCCCTGTTGAAAGACTTCCGTCATGTCCCGTGTTCATTGCCTGCAACATGTCTATTGCCTCTGCACCTCTGACTTCCCCGACTATAATTCTGTCAGGTCTCATTCTTAAACTTGATTTAATAAGATCTCTTATAGTTATCTCATTCTCTCCCTGCGCATTCGCATTCCTTGCTTCAAGCCTTACAAGATTGTTAACCCCTTTTATCTGTAGCTCCGCTGAATCTTCGATTGTTATAACTCTTTCATCTTTGGGAATAAAATTAGATAATGCATTTAGAAATGTTGTTTTACCACTTCCTGTTCCACCACTTATAAATATGTTATATTTGGCTTCTACCGCTTTTTTTAGGAATTCTGCCGCCTCTTTGGATATGGAATTTATGCTTATCAGCTTTTCTATAGTTAAAGGCTCATCATAAAATTTTCTTATTGTTATAACCGGTCCGTCTATAGCTGCCGGCGGCAGTACTATATTAACTCTTGAACCATCTTCAAGCCTTGTATCAACTATAGGTCTTGCCTCATTTACTATCCTGTTAGACATTGCCGCTATTTTCTGCGCAACCTCCGTAAGTCTTTCGCGGCTTTCAAACACAATATCACATCTGGTAATTCTTCCATTCTTTTCAACAAAAATATCATTACAGCCATTAATCATTATTTCTGTGATATCATCATCTTCCAGTAGTTCCTGTAATATATCAAGTTTCTTAATAGCATTAAAAAGTCTTGCACGAAGCTTTTCCCTTTTTGATATTGCAATAACCCTTGACCGGCTTTTTTCAAATATACATTCATCTACAACGGCATATAACTGTTCGTCCGATATTTCTGTTCCTATATCAAGCCTTGAATAAATTTCTTCTTTTAATTCAAGAAATTCATCATTCATTATCAATTATCTCCTTAATCCTTGAATATGTACTGCTTGATATAATACTGTCCCAGAATTGCGGCGATAGTAGTGTGTCATCCATTGAAAAATTAATCCTTGTTATTGCTTTATCTATATTCCTGTCATAACATTCGCATACATATCTGAAAAACTGCTGAAGCTTACGGCTGCCTATATAATCGTCACTGTTGGCAATATACAGCTTCTTACAATGTTCCATTAAACTCCACGGCATGCTGATACCATTACCGATGTCAACAACTATATACTCATAGTTGTATTCATTACCAATATCTGTTATAAATGCCGATAATTCATCTGCATTAAAATACGTTATATCATCTGCACATGATACAGGCGGTATATAATCAACAGCTCCGGCACTGCATATTATATTTTTCATTGTGTCATTAAAACGCTTATAATTCTGCTTATACATATAAAGCATATCTGACAAAGTCCCAGCCTCTGTAACCGGCATAATCTCCTGAAGGGCAAAAAATTCTTCAAGGCTTATATATAAAGTCTTCCCTTTAGAAGCATAAACAGATGCTATGACCATTGATAATTTGCTTTTCAGGGTTGCATCAACACCATATACTCCTATTATCTTCGACTTATTGTATGCAGCTTCCTCATTATCTTCTAACCTTGTAAATGCATGCTGGATTATCTTATTGGCAGCCTGATATTTAAATATTCCTACAGCATTATCACCATAGCTCTGTTTAATACGTTCGTCGCTCGGCTCATCTTCACACAAAACCACTAATGTTCCATCATATTTATCTGTTGCCGTATAATCACAGGTTTCCTCATTAATCATAAGAACCCCGGAAGGATTAGTCTGTAAATACCTGTCCAATTCATTCTTGTCCGTAAAAATCTGTGCATTATAAGAATATTTGTTATCGGAATTAATTACATTCATAAGCCTCTTAGCATAGACGGTATCAGGATCATAAATTGAACACACCTTGCCCTTACTCATAAAACAATACCTCCATAACAAATGCATACAATACTTATAATTTCTCCAATAAGGACTGCCAATGAATAATGAAACCCATGAAGCACTCCGGCTCCGATTCCCTGAAATGGTTCCAATACGACCTGTCTGCTCTTCTTAAGTAAAATATATACACCTCCCATAACAACTCCTGCTATCATGGATGAAACCATAAGAACAGGTATAATCTTTATTCCAAGAATCAATCCTGTAACTGCATAAAGCTTTACATCCCCTGCACCTATAGCTTTTACTTTATACATGAAATAAGAAAGCAGAAATCCACCAACCAGACCAAGAATATATTCAGCTTCATACCTTTTGTCAGCCATATCCCATGCCTGAAGTACCACACCTGCAATTAATCCAGCAAAAATAATCCGATTAGATATCCTGTATCTTTTAAAATCATCAAAAACAGCAAATACTGTCACTAATAACGCAATAATTATCCTTAATATATCAACACCTCCTTAAATGTGTATAGAATTACCATTTATTGACTATACTTAAACTGAGAGGTGAAATAATCCCAATTAAATAGAGTTAGAGAGGTAATTCAATTGAAGTTATTTGGTAAAAAAAGTGAACCTGTAAATTATGAAAAAAAATATCTCTTACAGGAAATTAAAATGACGAAAGAAGCCTTAAATACAGCTTATTCCAATCTTGATTATGCAACTGATCCTGACCTTATAGACTGCTATATATACCAGCTAAATTCAGAACAGAAACGTTATAAGTACCTTCTGCAGAAGGCTAAAGAGTCTGAGATGTACATTCCCAGCAATTAGACATTCATATGATATATCTTGAATATATAATACTTTTAAATAAAATATTTGTCAATACTTTTTAAATATATTTTTTATTATTAATTTTATTTGACATTTTAACTGCCCTGTCATACTATTTTAATTAGTATATGTTTCATATTTAACCAGCTAATTATAAATGACAATAAACAAAGGGGAAATGTAATGGACAATAATATTAAAATAAACAATAACATTAAAATGGACAATAATATTAATAATATCAATAAGAAAAACCGACCAATAGTTATTCTTTCGATAACAACCGCATTTTTTGCTATTCTCAGCATTTTACTTATTGTAATAATTGTAAGGGAAGGCGGTGTTAAAGAGGTTGTCAGCTTATGTTCACAGACTCATTATACGGAGGAAGAACTTAACCGGATGCGTGAGGATGAGAAGGATGCCCTGCTTACAGATATAAGAACAAGGATTAACTCAGGAAGCAGCATGCTTTCAATTCTTAAGGATTATTACCCAGACAAGATTGTATATGCAGACAACGGACAATATATTCTTGCTGATATTAATAATTCACTTAAGAAAAATGATTATAAGGATTCGGGCTTTGTAAAAAACTCCGACAATGAAATTACTTATCAGGTTAATAATTCCGTAGTATCACATAAGGGTATTGATGTATCACGATATCAGGGAAATATTGATTTTTCCAAGGTAAAGTCATCAGGTGTTGAGTATGCCTTTATAAGATGTGGTTACAGAACTTACGGAAATGGCATAGTTACAGAGGATTCTTCATTTTCAACCTATGTAAGTGATGCCCTTAAGAATAATATAGACGTTGGAGTATATTTCTTCTCCCAGGCAGTGACCAAGGCAGAAGCCGAAGAGGAAGCTGATTTTGTGCTGAATCAGATAAAGCCTTATAACATATCCTACCCTGTTGTAATTGATGTTGAAGATGTTATAGGTGATACATACAGAACACAGAATTTAACTTCTACAGAATTAACTGATATTATAATAGCTTTTTGTGAAAAGATTAAAAATGCCGGATACACTCCTATGATATATGCAAACCTTAAATATTTCATCGGAAGAGTTGATATGACAAGACTTGAGTCTTACGAAAAATGGTTTGCCTATTATGGAGACACTCCTTATTTCCCATATGATTTCTCTGTATGGCAATATACAAGCACAGGTAAAGTTGATGGAATAAGTGGTGATGTTGATATGAACATAAGCTTTAAAAATCTCAAAAAATAGCAATATGCCTAAAATATTCATAAAAAGATTAAACCGCCTTCAGCCCCTGAATTTCAAGGGTTAAAGGCGGTTTTTATCAACACATTTTGTCCTATAGGTCTATAGTCCGGTTGTCCTATAAGTCTAAGTTTATCTTTAATTATAATTTAAACTTGTTAATGGCTTCCTTAAGTGATGTTGCTATCTCATCAAGCTCTATTGTGCATTCGTTAAGGCTGTGCATTGTTGCATTAACCTCCTCAACTGATGCTGTAACCTCTTCAGCGGCAGCCGCTGTTTCTGTTGCAACATAATCCACATTATCCATTGATGCTACAACTGTTTCCTTGCTGCTATCCATTTCGTCATTGAGCTTAGAAATATTATTAAGTCCGTCAGTTAACTGATTTACTGAATTAGAAATGTTATTAAATAACTCTCTTGTATCTTCTATTGAACTGTTCTGCTGATTTATTATATCAACACTCTCATCCATAGACTGCTCAACAACCTGTGATTTATCAGTGATTTCACCTACAATCTTCTTAATCTCATCTGTAGAACTCTGTGACTGTTCTGCAAGCTTTCTGATTTCATCGGCAACAACCGCAAAACCTCTTCCGCTTTCACCGGCTCTTGCAGCTTCAATGCTGGCATTAAGAGATAACAGGTTAGTCTGTTCTGTTATTTCAGTAATTGCATCAGAAATGAAATTAATCTTCTCTATACTGTTAATCATTTCTTCAACAACGCTCTTTGAAATCTTAGAATTTTCCATTGATTTCTTGCCCTTATTTATAAGGTCTTCAACTATATCAATACCCTTATTACTAAGATTCTTTGCCTCTATAGACATATCGTTGATAGATGTAACATAATTCTTGGTTTCATGTAATCTGTCGGCAAGATTATTAACTTCTCCTGTCGCCTGCTTAGTACTGTCAGCCTGTCCTACTGCACCTGTTGACACACTCTGTATAGCTTCCGAAACCTGATTGATTGTTTCTGTTGTTGTTCTTGAAATTCCTGCAATATTATCTGATGCATTAATAATAATTCCTGATTTTTCTTCAACACCCTTAATAAGGACTGAAATATTATCAACCATGTGATTGAAATTCTGTTCAAGCACACCAAATTCATTCTTCTTCTTAACAACAATCTTATTAGTCAAGTCACCCTCGGCAACCATACCCATTGCAACATTGACTTTCTTGATTTCCTTACTGAACATTCTTGTTACAAATAAGGCAATTATTATTCCTATAACCAATGCAACTATAGCTGATACTACTACTGAATTAGTAATCTTATTGATTACTGAAGCTGTCTCTGATGAACTTATAAATCCAACAAGTGTCCAGCCTGTTACAGCATCCTTAGATGCAACAATATGTACTTTTTCTCCGTTAATCTTCTCATCATATGACTGTGCAATATCATACTGGTCTTCAGGAAGCTGTGTGATACTCTTCCAGAATTCAAGATTCTTAACTGAGCCGTCAACATATTGATTCTTATCATTGTTAACGATAATATCACCATCGTTATTTACAAGAATAACATATCCTGTATTAAGAAGTCCGATATTCTGTACATAGTCTGTAAGCTCAGTAAAATCAATATTCATACCTACAGTACCATAATTCTCACCTGAAGTATATCTAATCTCCTGGGTAACAGTGATTATTGTCTTTCCTGATACACTATCATAGTATGGATCTGAAATATATGCATATATGCCATTTCTTGATGGAAGTCCCTTACAGCTTGTATACCATATTTTATTAGTTTCATTAACGCCGGTCTTTAAATCAGACTTGTTACTAACCTTTCCTGTCTGTTCATTAATACCTGTCCAGCCTTCTATTCTATATCCTGTATTAGTTGTAAAGAATGCCTGTTCAGCACCGCTTGTTACCTTAACAGAAGCAACTAATGAATCCTGTATAGACTTAACATTATCATCAAATGTTCCTCTGTCCTCCAAATGCTTAATTTCATTCTTTCTTGTTAAAAGGTCTACCGGCTGGCTTAATGTCTTAAGATAAGTGGTAAAACCTTTCTGGGTTTCATTCAATGTCTGTTCGCTTGTAATTTTCATATTGCTGTTATTAGCTGATGTTGTAGTTGAAATTGCGCCTACTGTAAGCAGAATAGTAGGAACAAGCATCGCTATAACAAAGAAAAATATAAGCTGAAAACCAATACTCTGTGTCTTTTTCATATTCTTTTCCCATCCTTTATTAAATTATTCAAGATTATTGCAACCTTGTGATTGTAACACATTTGGTAGATTATGTAAACTCTACAAGTCCCTGAAGCCAAATCTGTCCTTTAAATCTCCTTCCAACAGCCGGCTCACCCACAAGATGGCACTCATTAACAGCCATTGTAAACACAAGGTCGTTACATTCAAGAACCATCACATATATTTTCTCTTCTGTATAAATATTCTTTTCTACATATAACTCCTGTATTACTCCAATTACGGAATACTGGTCACATTCCACGCCACAAGGCATAAATGTGGAATCTACAATTGAGAATACATCTTCCTTCATTATTCTCTGTGATAATTCAGTATATGTATCTATGTCTTCTATTGTAAGACTTTCTATAGCTTTCTCATCACCCCTCTTAGCTGCCTGAATAAGTCTCTGTCTGTTTCTTTCATCTTCTTCCGTCTTTTCTGCCGGCTTTTGTTTCTTAGCTGTAGGAAGCATTATAATTCCACCGAGAGACAATGCTGCTAATGACACCTTTTTATTCTTTAATGTAATCTTTGATGCAAGAGTTCTTTTCTCCGGTGAGAAATCCTCTGCTATATGGGGATTATCCTTAAATTCAGCACCTGCATAAATATAATTATAATAGTCTAATATATTCTGCATATAAAATATGAGTGTAACTCCTGTTCTTGACTCATCGCATACAACCGCAAATGATTCTTTGTCAAGATGCCTTTCTATAGTTATCTCATCATTATCATTTTTTGCTTTGCCTAACACAAACGGAAAATAGTATTCATATTTAAATGAACCGTCTTCATATCTTCCATAGATATATATTCCTGTAGATTCACTTATCCTTAAAACCATAACTGCACGAGATAAATTATCATTGCTTACAAGCATCTGCTTTTTCAAATTCTCATTAATAGCTGCATTTATTAACTTATCTTCACTATCCGAATCAAGCTCACTAAATCCCAGTGCTCTTGTATATATATTCATATAAATTATAAATCCTTTTTATTTAATCTAAGTCGTGTAATCATATATTACAATTATATATTGATTACATTTATCTTTTACTCTGTATCTACAATAAAGATTGTGAGACATTCCATAAGATTCTTCTCGACAGGCTCTTCATAAGCGGTTCCATCACTATGAAATGTCATTCTGATTACAGGTCTGTCTGTGCAATCTCTGTTCTGTCTTATGACAACACCCTTTTCTCCCTCATTAGTAATAACATTTACTCCAACCGGATATACAGCAATTGATTCAAGAAGCTTTGAAGCTATCGTTGCATCATACTTGACACCTGCATTAACCCTTATGTACTCTATTGCCTCATACATTTTCATTTTGTGATTGCCGATTCCGCTTATAAGACTGTCAAATGCATCGCACAATGACACAAGTCTTACTTCTGTCTTTAACTTATCTCCCTTTTGCTGGAACGGATATCCGCTTCCGTCGATTCTTTCATGATGAAAAAGTATAATTTCCTTGGAAATATCTGATATCCACTCTTCCTCCTGAAGGGAGCTGTATCCATATATCGTATGCTTCTTATATTCAAGCGCATCCTTAGGGTTCATGTCATCCTCTGAACGATTGATATAAGAAACCTGTGTATATCTTAAACCAATATCATGAAGTATTGCTCCGACAGACACATTTCTTATCTGCCTTTCACTCATTCTTAACTTTGCAGCCATTATAGTTGAAAGCGCGCACACATTAATACAATGTGTATACATATCTGTACTCACATTTCTTATTTCTGTCATATTCTGAATAATCTCCGGATCAGATAATACCGATTCAATTATTCTTTCAGCTTCTTTTCCTATCTGCTTTAACTGCTCATTATGTTTATAAATATGCTTCTCAAGTATATGCTTAACTACTTCCCTTGAATTCTGCGCAGTCTCCTCTACCTTATAAATATGTCCCGCTGTATTTCCATTCTCATCTGCAAGCTCATCATTATCCTTAACATAAACCGCGCTCATATTTAATTCTCTTAATCTGTCTATGTACTCCTGCTTTAACAATACATCTGCATGTATAAGCACATTATCCCCAGACGAAACAATTGGTAATGCAAGTATTTCATTTCCTGTTAAATCATCCACCCTTACTAATCTCATACCAAGAACCTTGCCCTTCTAACCTTAATATGAACTTCCATAGCGATAAATTTTATACAATCCCGTTTAAATCAATTATTCAATTAGCTATCCCTATACAATCAAATATCATATAAAAATAATTACACCATCACAAGTACTATTAATCATATAGTACCTCATATCGTTATATATAAAATACCATACATTAAATATTATATCAATCGGCAAAAGAATTTATTAATGTTTAGTTGACATAATAATTATTAAGTGTTATATTGACTTTGTTAAATATTTATCAATCTTTTCAGGTAAATATTTTTCATTGGTTTACTACATCATATTATGATACTTTATTATTCTTTTAACAAGGGGAGGATTGTTATGACTGAAAAAAATGATGTCGCAATAAGCTGTGTTGATTCTGTTGAGGCTTTGGAAGCAAAGCTTGCCGCTGTAAGGGAGGCAGAGAAAATTTTTGCCACTTACTCTCAGGAACAGGTCGACAAAATCTTTACTGCTGCCGCAATTGCTGCAAACAAGGCTCGTATAAGCCTGGCAAAGCTTGCTGTTAACGAAACAGGAATGGGCGTAGTTGAAGATAAGGTTATCAAAAACCATTATGCCGCAGAATACATTTATAATGCTTACAGGGATACCAAGACCTGCGGTGTTATAGAGGAGGATAAGTCCTACGGAATCACTAAGGTAGCTGAGCCAATAGGTGTTGTAGCTGCTGTTATTCCTACTACCAATCCAACTTCAACAGCTATTTTCAAAACATTGATATGTCTTAAAACCAGAAACGGAATAATTATAAGCCCACATCCAAGAGCTAAGCAGTCTACTATAGCCGCAGCAAAAGTCGTGTTAGATGCAGCTGTTAAAGCCGGAGCTCCTAAGGATATAATTGGATGGATTGATGTTCCGTCTCTTGAGCTTACTGACACTCTTATGAAGGAAGCTGATATAATTCTTGCAACCGGAGGTCCCGGAATGGTTAAAGCAGCTTATTCTTCAGGCAAACCTGCACTTGGAGTAGGTGCCGGAAATACACCGGCTGTAATAGACGAATCAGCAGATGTTATTCTCGCTGTTAACTCTATTATACATTCAAAGACATTTGATAACGGAATGATTTGTGCTTCAGAACAATCCGTTATTGTTGATAAAAAAATATATAAAGCAGTTCATGATGAATTTGCTAAACGTGGCTGCTATTTCCTTAAGGATGACGAGAAAGATAAAGTCAGAAAAACCATTCTTATCAACGGTTCATTAAACGCAAAGATAGTCGGTCAGAGTGCTTACAAAATAGCAGCTCTTGCCGGAGTCGAAGTTCCTGAAAACACCAAAATTCTTATCGGTGAAGTTACAAGTGTTGATATTTCAGAAGAATTTGCCCACGAGAAGCTTTCTCCTGTACTCGCAATGTATAAAGCAGAGGATTTCGATGATGCGGTAAGCAAGGCAGAACACCTTATTGCCGACGGCGGTTTCGGACACACATCTTCTCTTTATATAAATACCGCAACACAAAAGGATAAGATAGCAGTATTCTCCGAAGCAATGAAGACCTGCCGAATCCTTATTAATACTCCATCTTCACATGGTGGAATAGGTGATTTGTATAACTTCAAGATGACACCTTCTCTTACACTTGGCTGTGGTTCATGGGGCGGCAACTCTGTCTCAGAAAATGTAGGCGTAAAACACCTTCTTAACATTAAGACCGTTGCGGAGAGGAGAGAAAATATGTTGTGGTTCAGAGCACCTGAAAAAGTATATTTTAAGAAGGGATGCCTTCCTGTTGCATTAAATGAATTAAAAAATGTACTCGGAAAAAAGAAAGTATTTATAGTAACCGACCAGTTCCTGTTTAAAAACGGATATACAAAATGTGTAACCGATAAACTTGATGAGCTTGGTATCATGCACACAACATTTTACGATGTAGCACCTGATCCTACCCTTGCATGCGCTAAGGAAGGTACTGCTGCCATGAGACTTTTTGAGCCTGACTGCATAATAGCCATAGGCGGTGGCTCAGCAATGGATGCGGCAAAGATAATGTGGGTTATGTATGAGCACCCTGAAGTAGACTTTATGGATATGGCAATGCGTTTCATGGATATCAGAAAACGTGTATACACATTCCCTAAGATGGGCGAGAAAGCTTATTTCATCGCTATTCCTACTTCATCAGGTACAGGTTCTGAAGTAACTCCTTTTGCGGTTATAACTGATGAAACCTCAGGAATTAAATATCCTTTGGCAGATTATGAGCTTCTTCCTAAGATGGCTATAGTTGATGCAGATATGATGATGAACCAGCCTAAGGGACTTACAAGTGCATCAGGTATAGATGCTCTTACACATGCACTTGAAGCATATGCATCTGTTATGGCGACAGATTATACAGACGGTCTTGCACTTAAAGCAATGAAAAATATATTTGAATACCTTCCTGCTGCCTACGAAAACGGAGCTAACGATGCCAAGGCAAGGGAACAGATGGCAACAGCCTCAACTATGGCAGGTATGGCATTTGCAAATGCATTTCTTGGAGTATGCCACTCTATGGCACATAAACTTGGAGCATTCCATCACCTTCCACACGGTATTGCAAATGCGCTCTTAATTACAGATGTAATGCGTTACAATGCTGCCGAGGTTCCTGCTAAGATGGGAACATTTTCACAGTACCAGTATCCTCATTGCAAGCAGCGTTATGTAGAATGTGCAGACTTCCTTAAGATTCCAGGAAGAAATGATGATGAGAAGTTTGAAAACTTCATTAAAGCAATTGAGGAACTTAAAGAGAAAGTCGGAATTAAGAAAACTATAAGAGATTACGGAGTTGATGAAAAAGACTTCATAGAGACACTTGATGATATGGTTGAACAGGCTTTTGATGACCAGTGCACCGGAGCTAACCCAAGATATCCGCTTATGAAGGAAATTAAAGCGATGTATCTTAAAGCTTATTACGGAAAACCTGTTGAAATGTAGAAGGGAGATTAGATTATTATGAAAAAATGTATTGCCGAAAACAAAGCCAAATCTGTATACATCGAAAATGGTAAAGCAGTAAAAACATTTGCCAAGGACTATAACAAATCAGATGTATTATACGAAGCCCTGAACACTTCAAGAGTTGAGGATGCCGGAGTGGATATTCCAAAGCTGCTCTCTGTATCAGTAAATAACGGTCAATGGTGCATAACAAGTGAATATGTTGAAGGTCCTACTTTAACAGAACTCATTAAAGAACACCCTAAGAAAGCCGACAGCTACATTAAGAAAATGGTGGAATATCAGGTTGATTTCCAGAAAAAAACTAATCCGCTTCTTTTAAAATTAAATGATAAGCTTGCCAGACAAATCAATGAACTTACCTCTATTGATGGCTCTGTAAAATACGAAATTATGACAAGACTTAATTCAATGCATAAACACACAAAGCTTTGCCATGGAGACTATTGTCCCGACAATATTATTGTTACAACGGATGCCAAAGGAAACATCAAAAAGCTTACTGCTGTTGACTGGGTTCATGCAACTCAGGGAAATGCAAGTGCTGACATTGCCAACACATATCTTCTTTTAAAGCTTCAGTTTGCTGACAGTAACCCTGATATTGCAGAAAAGTATATCGATGAATTCTGTAAGCAGACCGGTACAGACAAGAAATATGTCACAGGCTGGCTTCCAATTGTTGCCGCTGCAAGACTTGCAAAGAACAAGCCGGAAGAAAAAGAACTCCTCGAAAAATGGATTGATGTTGTCGACTTCCAGTAAATAATAAAATATAAAAGCAATAATAATCACCCCTTCTGCCGGATTTATTTTGTCCGGCGAAGGGGTAATTTTCAAGTGAAAATAAATTTTTTATCTAAAATTCTTATTTTTCAAGTAAAATTAAATATTTTTCAAGTAAAATTAAATATTTTCATCTAAAATATTTAGTTTTACATGCACATTTTCGCTATAACTATGCTCGCTATAATTCCGGCGGCAGTACACACCAAAGCTCCGGGAAGTGTCCATCTTGTCTTTTTTACCTTCGCTGCCATAAAATATACCGACATTGTGTAAAATACAGTTTCTGTGCAGCTCATAAGTATGGACGTTATAAGTCCGAGATATGAATCGGTTCCATATTGCTTAAATACATCAAGCGCAAGTCCTGTTGCTGCTGACGTACTGAAAAGCCTTACAAATATAAGCGGAACAAGTTCACTCGGTACTCCCAGGTTTCCAGAAAATTTTCCTATAATATCAGATAAGAATTCAAGAAAACCTGATGCCCTTAAAACTCCTACCGCAATCATGAGTCCCACCAGCGTAGGTGCTATTGAAGCAACTGTTTTCATTCCGTCCTTTGCTCCGTTTACAAAACAGTCATAGCAGTCCGTTTTCCTTATTATTCCATATCCTACAATCACAAATATAACAAATGGTATTATAAGAGAAGAAAGCATCATTATCATAATTTCTTATGCATGCCTCCCTTCTTTGGAGAATATTCATAATCACCAACATTTTTTCTGCCAAACAGCCTGCAAAAAATAACTGCTGCTGCCGTGCTGATTGTAGTCGCAATTATCGCCGGCATAACTATAGCTTCCGGACTCACACTTCCGTACTGGCTCCTGTATGCAATAATATTTACCGGAATCAGCTGAACAGAGGATATGTTTATAATTAAAAATGTGCACATATCATTACTTGCAACAGAATTTCCATTATTAAGCTTTGCCAATGCTTTCATTGCCTTAATTCCGGCAGGTGTTGCCGCCCAGCCGAGCCCGAGAAAATTGGATATCATATTGGTTGTTATGTATTCCATAGCTTCCGATTCTTTAGGAACACATGGAAAAAGCCAGCACATGACAGGTCCTATAGCTTTTCTGCATTTAGCTATAAGACCTGACTTGCCGGCTATCTCCATAAGACCGCACCACAATGACATAACTCCAAGCATGGTTATGCACAAAGATACCGCCTCACCTGCACTGTTTAATGCACCATCTGTTATTTTATCTATGTTTCCTGTAAGCATGGCATATAAAATGCCTATAAATATCATTACCGCCCATATATAATTAAGCATAACCGACTCTTATATGAATTTACTACAGCATATGATATTTTCTTGTATTTTATGCTTACTGGTACTTTATGCTTATCTGCTCCCAGCCTGCATACAACTAATTTATGTGTTCATCTCTGAATTTAAGTATCATTTCTCTTGTGAGGCTTATGCCGTCATCTTCAAAATCTATATCTGAAGCTTTTACCCATGTGCCTACCGCCAGCTCATCTTCATCGAGCTTTATATTGTCATCACCGTCAAGCTCACAAAAGAAACCTGTAAGAAGTGAACCGCTTAGTGCCCATGGCTGGCTCTTATAATATTTAATATTTTTTACCTTTAATCCGACCTCTTCCATCACTTCACGCTCAACAGTTTCCTCTGCTGTTTCGCCAATTTCCGTATAGCCTGCGATTAAGGCATAGTTTTTGTAAGTTCTGCCTGCATATTTTGTAAGAAGTATTCTGTCCTTATCTGTTACTGCCACTATTACGGCAGGACATATCTTAGGAAATATCATATTTCCACAGTCCGGACATTTAAGCATCCTTAACTTCATATCATGCTCTGTCGGTCTTCCGCATCTTCCACAAAAACGGTTATCCCTGTACCAGCCATATAAATGATATGCTGTTATCGCAGCAAATGCTTCTTCCTTAGGCTTCGCTTTCCTAAATACATTTACTCCTACATATTCATAGCCATCAATGAAAGATTCAAATTCCTTGTGAATGTTCTCATCTGCAAATTCTCCTGCAAACTGTCCCTTAAGAACCTCTCTTTTTCTGGTAGCCATAAAAAAACGTTCATCATCAATAGACAACAGGTATGTAAATATATAGTTATCCACAGCTTCTTTGCTGTAAAATGTTTTTATCCCCTCTATGAATTCCTCATATTGTGGATAAACAACTGTATCTTCATCTTCTACCTTAGCAAGTACGGTGCTTCCCTCAAAGAAAAGCACCGTATCATGTGATTGTGGGTTGCATGCCACAAAAGTATTATTTAAATGTTTTGGGAAAATATCCTGTATCATATCTGCACTCTCTAATACCTTTAGTTAATTTAATTCTAGAAATATACAAGTTCTTCCTTTGGTGGCTCAGCGGCTTCTACCTTACTTACATAAAGTACAGGGCCTTTCTTTTTGTATGCCATCTGGAATTCATTCTTAATTGTTGCTGTAACCCATATCCACTGCTTGTTTTCAAGGCTGGAAATGTTGTTATAAAAACTTATATATCCTATAAATGATGTATCGGCTGCACAGCATGTCATTACCTTTCTTCCCGGTACAAAGTTCTTGTCTTTAAAATATTTATTCTTAAGAACCTGTCCTTTAAAACGTACTGTCTTTCCGATATATATCTCAGGTCTTTCATTAACATCCATGTACCAGATACCATAATCTTCATCATCAATCTGGATAACATCAGCGTTAACGTCATATGGGAGCTGTTCAGAAATAGCCATCATATCGCCCTTATCATCCTCAAACACTATCTGAAGTGCAGGATTTAATGCTTTCATGCTTCTTCTGTAGCTTCCTAAATCCATTCCGCTCTTACATCTGTTAAATATAACCATATCAACATATTTAACTGTCTCAGCAACTATAGATTTCATATTAGTCCACTGAAGCTGGAATGACTCAGCATCGATAAGTGTAATTGTCTGGTATATCTCCCATCCTCTTGGCTTGGCTGTGTTAAATATAAGTGCAGGGTCCCACATTCCGTTATATTCAACTATTACAATCCATGGGTCATATTCTTTGTCAAGCTGTGTAAGTCTTTCCGCTGTAAATTCTTCTTTTTCAAGAACTACCATATCTACACCGTTCTTCTCAAGCATCTTAGGGTCATATTCTTCTTCACCCTCTTCGCATACTATAAGAAGCTTTTTCTGTGCTTCTGCAAACTGTCCCATTTCTATGGTATCAGAAATAAACTTGGTTTTACCACTATCAAGCTGACCATTTATCAAAAATATAGGAATCTGGTACTCTTCCTGTTGTGCCATATTTGTTCACCACTTTCTTAAATTTTAATTATCTTATGCTCCAAATAATTCCTTAAGAGCATCTTCCTTTAACTCTGAACCTATAACGCAGATTCTTCCTGTAAAATCAGGCTTTCCTTCTCTGATTTCATATTCTTCTGGTACAAGGTCGAAGTACATCCATGTTCCGTCTGTGCATGGAAGCATACCCTTAGATCTTAATACTTTTCCGTATTCTTCTGTTTCAGAAAGCTTCTTTAATATGCCTTCAAGCTCGTCTTTTTCATACTTCTTAGGAGTTTCCTCGCCCCAGCTTGTAAATACCTCATCTGCATGATGGTGATGATGATGTCCGCAGCCACACTCTTCTCCGTCATGGTGATGATGATGTTCATGCTCATCTTCGTCATGATGATGCTCGTGTTCGTCGTCATCATGGTGATGTCCGCAGCAGCATTCCTCTCCGTCATGATGGTGATGATGCTCATGTTCATGCTCTTCATGAGCCTTCTCTGCTGCTTCTGCAAGCATCTCAAGTTCAAGGTTAGTAACATTTTCCATAGCTCCAAGAATCTGAGAGCCTTCTATATCATCCCATGCTGTTGTAATAATATGGGCATTGCTGTTTACACTCTTAATTAATTCTATGGCAGTCTTTAATTTCTCTTCGCTTACATTTTGTGTTCTGCTTAAGATAATTGTTCCTGCATGTTCAATCTGGTTGTTAAAGAATTCACCAAAGTTCTTCATATAAACCTTAACCTTAGATGCATCTGCTACTGTTGATGCGCTGTTAAGTCTTATTTCATTTTCAATATGAAGGTCTTTAACTGCCTTGATTACATCTGATAACTTACCTACACCTGATGGTTCAATAATAATTCTGTCAGGATGATATTTCTCAACAACTTCCTTTAATGATGTTCCAAAATCACCTACTAATGAACAACAGATACAACCTGAATTCATCTCTCTGATTTCAACACCTGAATCCTTTAAGAAACCACCGTCAATACCTATTTCACCAAATTCGTTCTCGATAAGGACTACCTGCTCATCCTTTAATGCCTCTTTTAAGAGCTTGCTTATAAGAGTAGTCTTTCCTGCGCCAAGAAATCCTGATATAATATCTACCTTTGTCATTTTACAATGTATCCTCCAATCAATTTATAGTTTGTTGTTACTAATTAACCTCATCAATTTAATTATACTCAATCTGTCAATCCCCTTAACTCATCAGCAATTTCGCTTATTTTCCTGAGTCTGTGATTAACACCTGATTTGCCTACTGCCGGAACCAGCAGCTCGCCTATATCCTTAAGATTCATATCCGGGTTATCAAGCCTTATATATGCCACTTCCCTTAAACTATCCTTAAGTGTATCAAGTCCCACGGTATCCCTGATATATTCAATATCCTTTATCTGCTTAACCGCAGCTTCAATAGTCTTATTAAGATTAGCTGTCTCGCAGTTTACCTTTCTGTTTACATCATTTCTCATTCCTTTAAGAATCATAATGTTGTAAAGTTCCATCTGCGAAACAACAGCTCCCATAAGATTTAACGCATCGGTTATGTTACTTCCCTCTTTCATATAGGTAATGTAACTGTTCTTGCGGCTTATTGTCTTGGCATCCAGTCCAAAGAAACATAAAAGCTCCCTTATAACCTCAGCATCCTCTTCATATCCGCAGACAATCTCAAAATGATAAAATTTATTGGGATCGCTTATCGAACCGGCAGATAAATAAGCACCTCTTAAAAATGCCCTTCTGCAACATTCCTTCTGTATAAGCCTGCTGTCAACAAATACCGGTTCCACCATTGTAAACTGTTCGTCGCACCATTTTAATGTCATAAGAATATTGGCAACGCTCTCCTGATTTACAATCCTTATCATTGTAACCTTATCTTTGTTGCTGTCCGTTATCTCTTTTATTTCATTTTCTGTTATATTGAATATCTTGTTAAGCAGTATTTTAAATTTATTTATAACACCTTCATTTTCTGTAGATAATTCAATATTCATTTCACCGCCGCTGTTTCTTCTTATATTTCCTAAAAATCCCATATATGCGGCAAATTCTGCTATCTGGCAATGCCTTGCAGTATCTATTTTCTTTTCTAACTCTTCTTTAACTTCCGATGAAAAAGACATGAGCCGTCCTCCTATTTCTTGCGGTGTGCATCTTTCTCAATATCCCTGTGCTCTATCTTACAGCCATACTCACTTTGCTGTATGCGTTCTCCCAGTGCATTTGCAAGTGTAACAGACCTGTGTTTTCCGCCTGTGCATCCAATTGCAATAACAAGGCTGTTCTTTCCTTCCCTTACATAATTAGGAAGTAAAAATTTAATTAAATCTGTAAGCTTTTCAAGGAAAATGTTTGCTTCCTCTGATTTCATCACATAATCTTTTATAGGCTTATCATTTCCGGTAAGCGGTCTTAACTCATCCACATAATACGGATTAGGCAGAAATCTCACATCAAACACCAGATCTGCATCCGCCGGTATGCCATATTTAAATCCAAATGACAATACTGTCACAAACAGGTTATTAAATTCCTTCTCCTTAAAGAAAATGTTTTCAAGCTCTGACTTTAATTCCCTTGTAAGCAGCTGGCTTGTATCAAGAATTACATCCGCCCTCTGTTTAAGGAAATCCACCTGCTCCCTTTCAAGCTCGATTCCCTTATCTATTCTGTCATCCTTCGCCAACGGATGTGTCCTTCTTGTCTCTTTATACCTTTTTACAAGCACCTCTGTACTTGCATCAAGGAATAAAATCTTATAATTATATTTTCTGTTAGTCATTTCCTCAAGAACAGAAGAAAACTCAGCCAGCGCATTTCCACTTCTTATATCTATTCCGAGTGCAATATCTGAGTAGCCTTCCTTGTGACCTTCTGCCAGTTCGGCAAACTTAATAATAAGTGAAATCGGCATATTATCCACGCAATAATAGCCTTCATCCTCCAACACATTTAATGCAGTTGATTTACCTGCCCCTGACATTCCTGTTACTATTATCATCTTCATAGCTCTTCATCTACCTTTTCAATAAATGTATATGTCAAAATCCTATCTTTTTGATTTCAAGTTCCAATTTAACTCCAAATTTATCATAGACTTTTTCTTTTATTTCATCTGTAAGCCTGATAACATCCATAGCCTTGGCATCTTTTTTATTTATCACAAAGCCTGCATGTTTTTCTGAGACCTGTGCGCCACCGACGGACAGTCCTTTCAGTCCCGCATCCTCTATAAGCTTTGCCGCAAAATATCCTTCAGGTCTTTTGAATGTGCTTCCTGCACTTGGATATTCCAAAGGCTGCTTTTCACGTCTTTTGAGTGCCAATTCCTTAATATTTGATTTAATCTTTTCCCTGTCACCTTTTTTCAAATCAAATACTGCGCTGATAACAATATAATTCTTCTTCGCGATGATACTTGTTCTATATCCTAACTCGAGTTCGTCCCTGGATAATTCTTTAACATTACCGTCAAAATCCATGACTCTTGCGCTCTTTATTATATCCTTTATTTCTCCGCCATAAGCACCTGCGTTCATCATAACCGCACCACCTATTGTTCCCGGTATTCCGGTTGCAAATTCAAAACCTTCTATTGAACCGGCTGCAAGCTCGTTTCCAAGCCTTGATAAACGCATTCCTGCTGTAACGTCAACATAAACGCCTGACTCATCCTTATCTTTTATAACGAATGAAGAAAATTTATCGCCAAGCTGTATAACTATTCCGTCAAAGCCATTATCACTGACTAAAATATTACTTCCGTTTCCGATTACAACAAAATCAACATTTTCTTCCTTAATCAGATGAAGTAACTTTGCAAGCTGCTCCTCATTTTCCGGAGTTACCACATAATCTGCAATGCCACCTATACGAAAGGTTGTGTAGCTGCTCATAGGTACTTCTTTAATTACATTATCAGAACCTAATATGCTTATAAGTTTATATTCTATATTTTTATGCTCTATATTATTTTCATTCATTAATATAATGCCTCCAAACTACTATTCCAACACAAAACGCTGGTTATCAGCCTTCTCAAAATCACTTACCACAACTCTGTTATATGTTTTATCATAAGTAAGCGCTTTGTCAAATCCATTAAGTATATATACGGTTCCATTTCCTGCATCGGATATATGCCACTCCATGGATTTAGAGCGTGATGATTTTCCGGCTCTTATCTTATACGAATTACTGTCAGAATAATCATATATATAAATATATCTGTTAGCAGCCTTAAAATTCAGATTATATACATTCTCATAAGAGGTTATATTTAAAACTGCTGCCGTATCAGATACATTTCCGCTTAATTTAATATCAATATTATCCGATTCAAGCATATCCTTTGATGTATCGGAAAGTGCCAGATAGATATTACTGTTGTAAACCTTAACACGGTATTCTCCATTGGCAACGATGCTTTCTGCTGTCCTTGATTCGGAATATTCCTTCCAGCCTGCTTCATCAGTCTTAAGCCTGTAAAATTCATTAATTGCCGGAACAAATAAAATCAATAAAGCTGCCGCATATATTATCAGATACTTAAATACATTGTTCTTAATATTTTTCTTTAAATTCTCTTTCAGATTCTTATTACACAGCGCGCTTACCGCCACCATATATCCTTTTACAGAAAATGGAAACAGCATGACAAAATACGGAATTGTGTACTGGCATTTTGCCTCCCAGAACATATGGAATATAAAGCCGCCAACGAATACCATCATAACCAGAAGCATATTTTTCGATGTGTAATCATTCTTTCGGCAAAAAATAAATATAACCACACCAAATAATATAACTGTCTGTAAAATGTTAAGATATGCAGACAACACCTTATTTCCCTGCATGCTGAGCACCCACGAAACCCATGGACTTTCCTCTATGTCAGTTCCTCTCACCTGTGATATCCAGAAGCACTGAAAATCAGGATTGTTCCACTGTGATGCTGTTTTATTTGCAAAATATGTCTTTGCATAGTAAGTATTACCAAGAAAATCAGCCATCCTTCCTGCAATCTGTTCCTTTGCAGCCTTCGCCTGTTCCTTTGAGTTGTAATTACTGTTTATATATGTCGATGAATTGTAGCCGTTATACCACCCGTCAGTTATTGTCTCATTATCTGCAAGTCCCATGGCAATCCATGAATATGACGATGCACCACCACTTAAATCACAACCTGATATTTTTTCAACAACCTTTGTCGGAACCAGTGACTGCAATGCCCACGCTATAACAATCATTGTAATAACTGATATAATAACTGCCTTTCTCTGTCTTAACCACTCAAGTCCGGCATATAAAAGCATTGCTATCATAAAAATAAGATAGTTGTTTTTAACCATCATTGCAAACATAATTGCAACTGCTGCCAGAACAGCATCCTTTATATTATGCTTTTCAAGAAATTTATGTTCATAAATAAATGCTGTTGCAGATAACGCAAGTCCCGGTATTGTTCCGTACACAAATGATGAATACATTATAAGTGGAAAGAACATAATCCCCAAAACTATTACCAATAGCTGTCCTATCTTTGATACCCCGATAAATTCTGCTATTTTCGATAAATTTCTGTATATCAATACAACAAAAAATACATTCAGCAGCTGAAAGAAAATGTAATTAAAATCTCCTACAATAAAAGACAAAAGATAAGCTATAAACACAAGCCCTGTCTGGTTAGGATACTTGGATATATATCCGTCCTTTAAAAACATTGTTACGTCATGCCTTTTAAGGGCATATGCAGCCTCTAATACATAATACTGGTCTGCACCTGCCTTATACTGCGATGATAATACCCATATAATTCCCAACAGGGCAATGCACATAAGCAGCATTCTTTTAATTCTGTTATAAAATGCTTCATTTTCATTCAATGTATTATAAAATGCTGTAAATTTAGATGTCCTGCAAATAAAAAAAGCTGCTGCAAACATTATGCATATAATTAACAAATGAATAAATGGATTGTCCTTTAAAAGATATGTTCTCTCAGATGCATCTATGGTTATATGGCTTGTTCCGTATACTGATAAAAGAAACAGCCACAAAACCGATACAACAAAAAACATTAAAATAAGGGCTTTTCCACACTCATAAATAATATCTGCAATGTTATCAACAACTTTTTTCATTAATCCACCTTTAATTACTATTCAATCTGCTAAGACAAAGTTTTGCTGCTCCATACATTCCTGCATCATTTCCTAATTCTGCAAGAATTATGTCTGTTTCCCTGCTCGCATGAAACGCATACTGCCTGTAATACTTTTTGATTTTATCAATAAAGTACTGGCCTGCTGCTGATACACCTCCACCTATTACAAACACTTCCGGGTCTGTCATACATGCAGCACACGCAAGGCCTTTAGCAAGGTAATCTGACACATATTCAACTATTCTTACTGCTAACCCGTCTCCTGCCTTTGCTTCGTCAAATACTGCCTTTGCTGACATATATTGAGCTTTTCTTAATGATGAGGGTTCTTCAGAAGCATTAAGCATTCTTGTTGCAACCCTCACAATTCCTGATGCAGAAGCCACCTGTTCAAGACAGCCTTTTTTACCGCAATTGCAATATTCCGTTTCATCCTGTGCAATCGGCATATGTCCAATCTCTGCCGCTGCTCCGTTATTTCCGTTGACCGGCTTTCCGTCAATAATAACACCACCGCCGACTCCTGTACCTATTGTCACAAATACAAGATTATCGAAACCTTTCGCTCCGCCCTGCCAATATTCTCCTAATGCTGCCATGTTGGCATCATTGCCTACAAATACCGGAAGCTTCATCTTATCTTTCATAACCTCGGCTGCATTAAATACTCCCCAGCCAAGATTAACGCATCTGTTTACTGTACCATCATCCTTTACAGCACCCGGAACCCCCATTCCGATACCACAAATACTATCTCTGTCAATATTATCTTCTACTATAACTTTATTGATATATTCTGCTATATCATCAAGAATCAGGCTGCCTCCGTTATCTTTTCTCGTAGCTATCTCATCTTTTTTTATTAATGTTCCTGACTCTGTAAGCAAGCCACATTTAACAGTAGTTCCACCTATATCAATTCCAAATACCAGTTTCTCCTGATTATTCATCATCATCGTCACCCTTCATCAAGTTCTCCTGAACCCTTCTGTACAACTCCTTGGCAGCATTATAACCCATCTTCTTCTGTCTGTGGTTAACTGCTGCCGCCTCAACGATTACCGCAAGATTACGCCCCGGTCTTATTGGTAAAGAATGGCATACAACCTTATTTCCAAGGTATTCTGTGTATTCCTCCTCTAAGCCGAGTCTGTCATACTCCTTGTCCTTATTCCAGTCCTCAAGCTTAATAACCATGTTGATTTCCTGTGATTCCTTAACGCTTTCAACACCGAAAAGTGTCTTAACATCAATAATTCCTATACCACGTAATTCGATAAAATATTTAGTTACTCCCGGTGCTGTTCCTACAAGTGTTTCATCACTTACTTTTCTTATCTCTACAGCATCATCTGTTACAAGTCTGTGTCCTCTCTTGATAAGCTCAAGAGCTGCCTCACTCTTACCGATACCACTCTCACCTGTTATAAGAACTCCTTCGCCGTATACATCCACAAGAACACCGTGAATTACTACACAAGGGGCAAGCTGTACCTTTAACCAGCGGATAACCTCTGCTGTAAACGATGATGTTGTATCATGACTCATAAGAATTGGTATCTGATATTTATATGCAAGCTCTATTATCTTCTCTTCAGGCTTTAAATCCCTGCAAAAAATAAGGCATGGAATATTGCTTGATAAAAGCTGCATATATCTTTCATACCTGTCCATATCAGAAAGACTCTTCAGATATGAATACTCAACATTACCAATAATCTGCAATCTGTCATTGTCAAACTGATCGTAAAATCCTGTAAGCTGAAGAGCCGGTCTGTTAACCTCCGGAATATGGAGCCATATACCTGAAACATCCAAATCCGGAGTCAGATTAACCAGCTGCATCTTTTCTATTACTTTTGATAACTTTACTCTTTCATTTCCGTTCATAGCCACTCTCCATATTAAAAAATTCGTACTGATTATATATTTTATTATACTATACTTCCGTAAGTAGTTCTAGTGAAAATATTTATATATATTAACTGCTACATTTTCCGTTATTCCTTCAGCCTCCATTAGCTGTTCCACACTTGCATTGCGTATTTTATCAATATCAAGAAAATGCTTCATAAGTGCCTTTCGTCTTACCGGTCCAATTCCTTCTATTCCGTCAAGCACCGAATTTACCTGTGCCTTGCTCCTTAGACTTCTGTGATATTCGATTGCAAACCTGTGAGCCTCATCCTGTATTCTTGTTATAAGCTTGAAACCCTCACTATGCCTGTCTATAGGCACCTCTATATTATTATAGTATAATCCTCTGGTATTATGATTATCATCCTTTACCATTCCACAGACCGGAATACTTATCCCTAGTTCCTTAAGTACATCAAGTGCCACATTTACCTGTCCGCGGCCACCATCCATAAGAATAATATCAGGATACACAAGAAAGCCTGACTGTTTTTCAAGTCCTTCCTGTTCTCTCATTCCACGCGTAAAACGTCTGGTAAGCACCTCTCTCATGCTCTTATAGTCATCAGGTCCCTTTACTGTCTTAATCTTGAACTTTCTGTAATCGTGCTTCTTTGGTTTACCGTCCTCAAATACAACCATTGAGCCAACCGACTCTATACCGTTTGTATTCGATATATCATATGCCTCTGCTCTTCTTAGATATGGCAGATGCAGTAAATCAGTTATTTCCTTCATTGCTCCGATGGTTCTTCTCTCTTCTCTTTTAATCTTTTCAGAATCCTGAATTAATACCATCTGTGCATTTTTATAGGCAAGCTCTACTAACTTTTCCTTGTCACCCTTCTTAGGCGTAATAATAGTTACTCTTTTTTTCTTAATCTTAGATAACCATTCACTTAAAAGCTCGCTGTCTTCTATCTCTTCCTGAAGCATGACCACATTAGGAATATAAGGTGTTCCTCCATAGTACTGTTTCATGAACTCAGACAAAATGTCACTTCTTGTATCTCCGTCTGCAACTCTCATATGAAAATGGTCTCTTCCCAAAAGCTTTCCTGTTCTTATGAAGAATACCTGTACAACCGCATCCTGTCCGTCAGATGCACATGCTATTACATCCCTGTCCATCGTATCGTCTGCTGTTATCTTCTGTTTCTGTGCTACCTGTTTTACGCTGTTTAACAAATCCCTGTATCTTGCAGCCTCTTCAAACTCAAGCTTCTGTGATGCCTCAAGCATCTGTTCTTCAAGTCTGTTCATAATCATGCTGTAATTTCCGTTAAGAAATTCACAAACATTGTCTATTGATTTTTTGTAATCCTCTTTGGAAATGTAACCCTGACACGGCGCATTGCATTGCCCTATATGATAATTAAGGCAGGGTCTTTCCTTTCCGATATCCTTAGGAAGATTTCTGTTACATGTTCTTACCTTATACAATTTACATAAAAGTTCTATGGTATCTTTAACCGCCCCCGCTGATGTATAAGGTCCGTAATATTTTCCTGCCCCATGCTTCATATTACGCGCAAAAAGCACCCTTGGATAAGCTTCACCAAGGGTAACTTTAATAAACGGATAGCTCTTATCATCTTTAAGCATGGTGTTATATTTAGGTCTGTGCTCCTTAATAAGATTGCACTCTAAAACCAGTGCTTCAAGCTCTGAATCCGTAATTATATATTCAAAATATTCTATATGCGAAACCATCTGCACTATCTTAGGCGAATGATTCCTGCTGCTCTGAAAATACTGTCTTACCCTGTTCTTAAGACTTATAGCCTTTCCAACATATATTATATTGTCAAAGCGGTCATGCATTATGTACACTCCCGGTTTTGCCGGAAGCTTCTTTAACTCTTCTTCAATATCAAACATATCCGTGGCAATCTCCTGTGTTATATACAAGCCTTACAGGCATTTTATATATTTTAACACAAATCTGCCAAATGTATTCTGTTTTTCGTACACATATTTTCTGATATTGCGGGCACAATCTGACACAATCTTAGAATCCTGCGGATTTACTTCTTTTTCATTACTAAATTTCATCTTTAAGATAACATCCATACAGCCTGTAATATCTGCTTCTGCAAGTCTTCTGTCCGTAGCCGCAAGCTTTCTTGCATACCTCTCGTACTCCATATTATTTAACCGTTTGTACCCAAGAATAATCAGCATTTTTTCAATATATTCATAAAGCTCAAATATATTGCTATTCTCAAGCCTTCTCTTATGTATTCTATATCTTACTGCAAATATTATAATTACAGACAATATTATAATGATTACCAAAATAGTAATTATCACACCTATTCCGGTTCTTTTACTATTCTGCGCTGAATCGTCTTTATTATCTGTAATCCCTGTCTGGCTGTCAGGTGTTTGTGTATCTTCTGTAATGCTGTCTGCTTCTGATACATCATTTTCCTGTGATGAAGTTACACCCTCACTTGAAGCTTCTGTTACAGTCTGTCTCTCTTCATTTCCGCCTGACTGTGTTCCTGAATTTCTGTTGTTTGTATCTGTCTGCTGGATATAGTCTGTATATCCGGGAGTTACGTCTATTGTAAGCCACCCATATCCATCTATGTATATCTCAGTCCATGCGTGCGCCTCGCTGTCAAGCACATCAAATGTGTATATATCATATTGGTTCGTTCCAACCGTATTGACACCTGTCCAGCTGTTGTCTATCTTTTCCTTTGAAACCGAATATCCTTCACAATATCTTGCAGGAACTCCTACGTATCTGAACATCATTGTCGCTGCTGTAGCAAAATATGTACAATAACCCTTTTTATTAGTCTCAAGGAAATACTGTACAAAATCCCTTCCCTTAGGTGTTCTTCCCGGAGCCAGGGAATACTGGTAATTATCAACAAAAAACTCTCTTATATATTCTGCATACTGCAATATATCCGATGCAGATTCCAACTTCCTCTCACCGATTATATTACTTAATGTATCATTCAGTTCCTCCGGAACACCCAGATAAGTCTTATATACCCTTTCCTCATATCCGGCATATTCTAAAACTCCCGGAGAAGCTAATCTTTTAGCTTCCTCAAATGCATTATAATTCTTATTTTTTAAAATATATGCATGTCTGCTTTCAGTACCATCGCTGTTGTTAATACTGTATCTATATGTCTGAAATATGTCTTCAATCTTTGACGGATTTTCCGGTGCTATTATTGATGCATATCTGTCTCTTGTTAAATATACCGTATGAAGTGTTGAAAGTATTCTGCCTTCATCTATTTGCATCTTATAATTTTCATTGTCCCAGTAATTATCCTTGTACTTGTACTCTGCCCCAACGTATATCTTAAAATATTGCCTTTCACCGGTATTTTGTGTTGTAATCTGTGCAAGAGGCTCATTAGTAACCTCAATTCTGTCGAATTTTCCAAGTTCACCGTTGCTGACCCCCGAATTACCGACTACATCCTGTCCTAACTTTCCTTCCATTGTATCGTTTGCAATTTCATAAGCCTTATCAAAAATCGCCGGTTTGGAGTAAGTATTTTCTCCTGCAAATACATTCACAATAATTACACTTATAATACATATCGCAAATGAAATATACCCTGATACCGACATCTTTTCTTTTTTGTTAAGTGCCGAAACCCCAAATACAAAAAACACAGCAAGCATAAATGAAACCTTATGCGGAATTATAAGGCCGGTGATAAAAAGCGCCATAAATGGCAATTCAAGAATAACCGCCACTAATATGCTTCTTATGTACATTACATTAAGACATACCAGAAATGCCACAATAAATGTTATAAAAACCAGCAATGCCATAAGTGGAGAAAGAAATCCCTGCCTGCCTTTCACTGCTGTAAAGCCTATATTGGGAAGCTCTATACTCCCCTTACTTTTAATAAGAAACTCTTCATTAAGTGCCTGTATAAGACTCCTCAAGCCTGCAAGCAGCTTTGTTCTCTCAACTATTACCACAACTGTTGTTAACAGTATAATTCCGGTAGTAATGAATAATGGCAATTTTCCTTTCATGCTGAATACAACAACAAATATACAGCAGAAAATGACTGCACCCAGATATACCGGCATAAGCCTTGAATCTGAAAATACAGTCAATAACGGAATACTCATTATTCCTATTGTTCCAATTAATGCTAATAGATATTTATATAATATATCCAGTCCTTTTTTTAATCTCATTAATCTGCCCCATTAATCTTTATTAAGAACATTTATTACTTTAAATTTACTTCCCCTTTTTTCCTCCAGATAGTCAGATGCCGTTATTATTATAGGTCTGTTATCGTACTCATCTTCATAACCAAGTTTATCAAGCATTGTATTAAGCTTATCGTCATTACCCTTAATACAGCCTATGGTCATGACATCTATTATAGCTTTATCAAGCTCTGCCAGATTAGAAAAATGCATTGTCTCCATACGGTTATTTTTCTCATTCCACACTATGTAAGATGCCGGCAGACGACTGTTACAATATTTGACACCTACCGAATATGCAACACTGTATATCTTATCCAGTACATCACGATTCCCTTTAATACTGTTATATAACAAATCTACAATAACCAGATTACATCTTTCCACGCCTCTGCTGTACTGCTTAACAATGTAATTATCTTCCGGCTGCATGCTGCTTAGCTTCCAATGAATATGCCTGTAGTCGTCACCATCCTGATATTCCCTTAAATCTGTTATTTCTTCATTATTCCCAAGATAATCTATACTTTCTTCAGGCTCAATGCTTGCATTTGTTATGCCCTCCGGTACATCCTTTGGATAGCCCTCGTATATTTCCGGCATAACGGCAACCTTTACTTCCCCATAATATTTTCTTACGCTATTAAAAAACTTAAGATAATCATACGACTTAAGAAGTCCTGTCTCTATCTTCATTATTCCGCAATGCTTAGGTGTAATTGTAATTCTTTCAGATAATTTATCCCTGAATGTAGCAACATTTACCTTATGTGAATATAACTTATCATCCTCAGAATAGCTTTCAACCAGTTCAAGCTCACTTTCTGACAAATATATTGGCAGGCGGTTCACAGTTTCTATATTGATTACAGCATTATCCTTTAACAATATCAAGTCTTTTGAAGGGTTCATCCGTATTCTGAGCCCTATCTTTGACAATATGAATAACACAAGTGATATTAACGGAATAACTATCATCAACATAAGCAGCATATAAAACTGATAATCTACATACAGGACATTAAGTGCAATGATTCCTAATATGCATATTGCATATATAAATTTGCGTCTTTTCATATATTAAGCTCCGGCATTGATACATTCTTCATTATATTTTCCAAAACTCCTGTTGCAGTCACATTACCTCTTGAAATATCTGTATTCAACAATATTCTGTGAGCAACAGTGTCATATATTACATTCTGTATATCTGACGGAAGAACATACTCATTGCCACGTAAAAATGCCTCCGCCTTTGCCATACCAATTACTGCAATACTTCCTCTAGGACTTACTCCCTGCTTTATTGCATCATCTTCCCTTGTCGCCTTCGCTATTTTCGCCACATATCTGTAAATGCTGTCATCTACATGTATATTATCTACATATTTTCTAATCTGCTCTAATTCTCCGTCCTCTAAGACCTTTTCAGAGTTAACCCTGTTCTGGTTATTACCCTGCTTGGATTTCATAATATTAACTTCGTCTTCCAATGTAGGATATCCCATGCTTAAGCACACCATAAATCTGTCAAGCTGAGATTCCGGAAGCTTCTGTGTTCCAACCGAACCATATGGATTCTGTGTCGCTATAACAACAAATGGCTGTGGAAGCTCATATGTCTTTCCGTCAATACTGACACTATTCTCCTCCATTACCTGAAGCAGCGCAGACTGTGTTTTGGGCGATGTTCTGTTAATCTCATCTGCCAGAAGAATATTACACATCGCAGCGCCCTCTTTATATTCAAACTTGTTAGTCGCTCTGTTATACATGTTAAAACCTGTTAAGTCAGACGGCATAATATCCGGTGTAAACTGCACTCTGTTGCATTTGAGTCCCAATGCCTTTGAAAATGAAAGTGCCATAGTGGTCTTTCCAACTCCCGGAATATCATCAAGTAAAACATGTCCCCTTGCTAATACAGCCATGAACACCTTGCAGATTGCATCGTCCTTTCCCCTTACCGACTTCTTGACCTCTTTTAATACCTGCTTTGACTTTTTTAACATCTCCACTCTGTTATCCATTGCAAGCCCCTTTCGTATGTTAACAAAATAATCACCTGTAAATATCCTTTATATATGACAGTTGCGAGGTATGAAAATACATTGCTTCATATGTTTTATTATCTGTGCTGCTTTCACCATCTCCTGTATCCAGATAATTAACATATACTATAATCATATTATCCCTCAATATTATATTCTCATCACTTATACATTCATCCACAATGTCACCATAATATTTAACATTCTCATTATAATCAGATAATCTCTTTGACATAACCTCACTGATTTGCTGTTTAAGTTCTGCTATACCGTTATCATAATCTGTTAATATATCTTCCAATGTGAGAAATCTGTTATTATCTATATCATAATTATAGCATATCGTCTTTGTGTTTGTATATTCACTTCCATCAGTATTAACATTTCTTATTTTATAATTCTCAGTAATTCCTACAACATGAGAATAGCTGTTCTCGGTATAAGATAACGAAACCTGTGAAACTGTATTAAGTTCTTTTCCGCTATATGTATTTTTAAGCTGTGCTAATCTGTTGCTGTCCTTAGTTTCAAAAAATTCAGTAATATCAGCTAAATTGTTATTCCTATACATTATTTCAGGAATCTGGTATACAAATCTTATCTTTCTTCCTTCTACAGTTTCTTCTTTTATGTAAGTTTTAGTTGAATATGTTCCATAACTTCCTAATTTGCCATACTGGGTGTTACTAATATTATCTATATTGCTGCTGTCATTATTGCTGTTAAGTGGTGTAAGCCCTGATGGATTCTTTTTCTCAAGGGATGGAACATAATTATTAACTGCTATTATGACTGCTGCCGCAGCTACTACAACACCCACAAATGATACAGCTTTGCCGAAGTTAATTCTCTTGCTTGACTTAACACAATCAGTATATACTACGTTATCTGCCTTTTTTTTAAACATTCCTGATTTGTCAAGAATAATATCTATCTGATCGTTTATAACCTTGTCACTTGGATATTTAATCTTACTCATAGCCTTCCATCTCCTTTCTCATTTTTCTGACTATCGCATAATATCTGCTTTTAACTGTAGAACAGTTAATATTAAGCTTCATACTTATCTCATCAAATGTACACCCTTGTCTTGCCTTCATGTAGAATATATCTCTGTCCTCACTACTCTCTTTCTTTAGCAGGTTATCTATCCTCTCAAGTGTCATGCTCCCCATAACACTCTTCTCCACATCCGTTTTATCTTCTTCATCATAATCCTCTAAAATCTCTGTAAGGATATTCTCATGATGTCTTCTGCTTCTGTAATGGTCTATAACTTTATTGTCTGCAATCTTAATTAACCATGTTTTGAATGACGCTTTATTATAATCAAAGGTCTTAAGACCATTTAACATGGATATAAAAGTTTCCTGAGTAAGGTCTAATGCAAGCTCTTCATCCTGTACCTTCATATATATTTCTTTATATACCTTTTTATAGTACTTATTAATCAGTTCCGATGCCGCATCTCTGTCATTGTCATCCACAATCCGGCTTATAAGACCATTATCGGTCTCTATAAGCTTAAATTGCATACCCTTTCACCCCTTCCTATCTCCTTATACGCAATCAGTTCTATTTTAGTTTAACTTATTTTAAAAATTTTTTAAAAATATTACTTTCTTGAATACTTTCTTGAATACTCAGATACAAAACCTCATCACAACGCAAAAAATGGTTATGCGCAGTTATATAAACAATATAACCATGCATAACCATTCTGTCAATCAATTCAGAATACAAAATATACTTTTACTGTACAAATGTAAACTATGTACAACTCTTAATTGTCTTCTATCTATGATAACTTAATTAGAAGTCAACTTCTGTATCATAGTAGCAGCATGTAAGAAGCTTCTCCATCTCTTCCTGGCTTGGCTGACGAGGATTAGATCCTGTACATGCATCAAGAATAGCATTAGCTGCAATATCATGTAACTTAGCCTTGAACTCTTCCTCTGATACAAATCCTGTCTCTGCCGGAAGTCCACCCTCACCATAATTCTTAATGCAGTGTGGAATATTAAGGTCATCGTTCATCTTTCTCAACATAGCAATAAGATTATCAATCTTCTCATCCTGTGTATTACCACCAAGATGTAAGAAATCAGCTATAAATGCATATCTCTTAGCGGCTGTTTCATCCTTTGAATTAAACTTAATAACCTTAGGAAGATACATTGCATTAGCTGCACCATGGATAATGTGTCCACCTTCAAATGCAGCACCTGTCTTGTGTGCCATTGAATGAACAATACCAAGTAATGCGTTAGAGAATGCCATACCTGCAAGACACTGTGCATTATGCATTGCATCTCTTGCATCCATATCTCCGTTATATGACTTAACAAGGTTAGCCTGAATCATCTCCATAGCATGAAGTGCCAATGGGTCTGTGTAATCACAGTTAGCTGTTGATACATATGCCTCAATTGCATGAGTCATGGCATCCATACCTGTATGTGCAACAAGCTTAACCGGCATAGTCTCGGCAAGTTCAGGATCTACAATAGCAACATCAGGTGTAATCTCAAAATCTGCTATTGGATACTTAATACCCTTCTGATAATCTGTGATAATTGAAAATGCTGTAACCTCTGTAGCTGTTCCTGATGTAGATGAAACTGCACAGAAATGAGCTTTCTTACGAAGCTTAGGAAGACCAAATACCTTGCACATATCTTCAAATGTTGTTTCCGGATATTCATATTTAATCCACATAGCCTTCGCTGCATCTATTGGAGAACCACCACCGATAGCAACAATCCAATCCGGCTCGAACTCCTGCATAACAGCGGCACCTTTCATAACTGTTTCAACTGATGGGTCTGACTCAATTCCTTCAAAAAGTTTAACTTCCATTCCTGCTTCTTTGAGGTAATCTTCGGCTTTCTGTAAGAAACCATTACGTTTCATAGAACCGCCACCAACACAGATAATAGCTTTCTTACCTGTAAGTGTCTTAAGAGCCTCAAGTGAACCTTTGCCATGATACAAATCTCTTGGTAATGTAAAACGTACCATAATAAAACCCTCCATAAATAATTATAATATTGGATTGTTAATCTTCTAACAATCTTTATCTTAATTATAGTATCGTTGATAAAATTTTTCAAGTAAATATTATTATAAATTTCTTAAAAATATGAGAACAATCTGAAAATAAAATTTCAAATTCTTCGTAAATAAAAAGAGCTGCTATATTAACCGGCAGATAACTTACTGCAAGTTACTATAACAACTCTGTTTTATAATTTATATTACAGCTTTTTTCCTAAATTAATGCAATTCTAGAATAAGCTCTTAACTGTGTCTGTAACATTTTCTACTGTAAATCCAAAATGTCTGAAAAGTTCATTGGCAGGACCTGATGCACCAAAGCCCTTCATTGAGATGACCTTTCCGTCAAGACCTACATATCTGTACCATCCAAAGTCTGAAAGTGCCTCTACAGCAACTCTCTTTCTTACTGATTTTGGAAGAACTGACTCCTTGTATTCATCTGTCTGCTTTTCAAATACATCCATAGATGGCATACTTACAACTCTTACATCAATATTGTCTTCCTTAAGAGCTTCCTTTGCTGCAACTGCAAGGTTAACCTCTGAACCACTTGCAATTATTATTGCATCAGGTGTTTCCTTTGTTGAATCAGCAATAACATATCCACCCTTTAATGCTTCCTTTGAAGAGCCTTCCATCTGTGGAAGATTCTGTCTTGTAAGAACCAATGCTGTTGGCTCATCCTTAGATTCAACCGCATGCATCCATGCAGCTGCCGTTTCTGTTCTGTCACATGGTCTGAACACTGAGAATCCCGGCATTGAACGGAATGCTGCAAGCTGTTCTATTGGCTCATGTGTAGGTCCATCTTCACCAACACCGATACTGTCATGTGTGAAAATGTATATCAATGGTAATTTCATAAGAGCTGATAATCTTGCCATTGGCTTTGTATAGTCACTAAATACAAAGAATGTTGCAATAAATGGTCTTAAGCCTCCGTGAAGCGCAAGTCCGTTACCAATTGCTGTCATAGCCTGCTCTCTTACACCAAAATGAAGATTGCTTCCTGCGTAATTATCCTTTGAGAAATCACCTGCATCCTTCATGTTAGTTTTGTTAGATGGTGCAAGATCTGCTGAACCACCAATCATATTTGGCATTGCATTCTTAATAAGATTAAGAATACTACCACTTGTACTTCTTGTTGCCTCTGCCTTATCACCCTTTGCCCAATATTCATCAGAATTGAATAAATCGGACATATCATATCCATTATAATAATTATCCCATTTTGCTTTCATTTCAGGGAACTTCTCGCAATACTCTGCAAAAAGCTTATTCCATGCATCATATGTCTTAATCTTTTCTTCTGTTATTGCCTTATAATTATCATATACTTCCTGTGGTACTTCAAAGTCATTCTTGCATGGCCAGTTAAGATATTCCTTTAATTCCTTAACATTATCAACACCAAGTGGCTCACCGTGTGCACTTGCCTTACCCTGTTTAGCAGGGCAGCCAAATCCTATAAGTGTATCAACCTTGATAAGTGATGGTCTCTTAGTATCTGCCTTAGCTTCTTCAATAGCCTTTCCTATTGCTTCAAGGTCATTACCGTCCTTAACTTCAATAGTCTGGAAACCAAAGCTTTCAAATCTCTTCATTACATCCTCTGTGAATGCAATGTCTGTGCTTCCTTCAATAGAAATATTGTTAGAATCATAAAATACTATGAGCTTTGAAAGTCCAAGTGTACCTGCAAGAGAGAATGCCTCTGATGAAATACCTTCCATCATACAGCCGTCTCCACCTAATACATATGTGTAATGATCAACTATATCATATCCATCTTTGTTAAATGTTTCTGCAAGATGTGCTTCAGCCATTGCCATACCAACAGCCATTGCCATACCCTGTCCAAGTGGACCTGTTGTAGCTTCTACTCCGACAGTATGACCATACTCAGGATGTCCCGGTGTAAGTGAACCTATCTGTCTGAAGTTCTTAATATCGTCTAATGACAAATCTCCATAGCCAAATAAATGTAATAATGAATATAACAACATTGAGCCATGTCCGCCTGACAGAATAAATCTGTCCCTGTTTGCCCACTGTGGATCCTTTGGATTATGGTTCATATGCTTAGCCCATAATTCATACGCTGCTGGTGCTGCACCAAGTGGAAGTCCAGGATGTCCTGAATTAGCCTTCTGGATTGCATCTGCTGATAAAACTCTGATTGCATTTACTGACAGTTCATCGATATTTGACATTTTCTTCCTCCATTTATCGTAATCAATCTTTAAAATCTGCTTCTGTAAGGAACGTTACTTCTCCGTTTTCTCCATGCTTTCTTCTAAGTCCGCCGAAGAATCTTCTTGAGGCACGTTTTTCTGAATTAACTATTGCCTGATTAATAATTTCCTTAATGTCATCAAGCTTGATGTTATCATTAGTTCCATGAAGCTTATCAATCTTTAAGTAAAGCTCCAAAAGTGCACTGTCATCGACCTCATACTGTCTCTTACGTGCAAATCTCTTAGCCATCTCAACAAGCTCATTAACTGTGTACTGTTTAAGTACTATTCTATGATTAAACACATTTGTTAATTCCGGATTAAAGTTAAGCAAAACATTCATTTCAGCATCAGAATCTTCAAAAATCACTATCATTCTGTCTGTATCCTGTTCAAGACAGTTAATAATTTCGTTGATTCTCTTTGGCTGTATTATTCCTGCGCCCTCAACAATAAGTGCTGTTCCTTTCAGCTTACTCATAGCTTTGACAATTCCGCGCTGATTAATACTCTCACCTGTTGTTTTTGCTATCTTTTTCTGGTTCTCTGGATATATCTGGTTAATTGCCCTGATAATAGTTCTTGCCAGATCTATCTTATCTGAACTTGAATTACCTGTAATAAGAATATTTCCGGACTTTGATGTACTCATGTTCATTTCGTCATCTATAGTCTCAAATAATTCTACAAGCTGATCCTCAAGTCCAGGCATTTCTCTGTATTTTCTGAAAATCTTTGCAAGCTCTCCTGTAAGCTTTCTTCCCTGTCCTGCATTGTCTGTATCTTCAGAATCCTTGAACTTATCTTCCTTAACTGTGCTGCTGTCAATCTTTCTTGTCTCACTTCCGACAGTAACATCACCTAAATCAGACATTTCCTCATTATCATCATCTATAAGCTCTTCACTGATAGCTGATTCTTCCATTGCCTTATCTTCTTCCATTATATCACCTGCTCTTGAAAGCAATGCCTCTGATATAGCAGGAATATCTGTTGTAACAAGAGGTACTGAATCTATCTTTTCTTCGTTAACATCTTCTGCCACGGTAGTTGCTGCAATCTCAGACTGTACATCCGATACTGTATCAGCTGCCATAGTCTCTGTCTTAGCTGCTTTGTTATCATCTTTCTTTAATTCAGCAGCGGCTTCCTCTAATCTTAAAGTAGCCTTACCTGTACGGATAGCAAGATCAGTCTTTACGGCGTTAAGCATCATCTGCTCACGGGCTTTTCTTTCGGCCTCTTCCTTATCGAAATCCTGACCGCTTGCCTTAGCTGCCATTCTCTGCTGTTCTATAAGCTTTTCATAGGCTGCACTCTTCTCATCCTTTTCATCAAGCATTCTTTCAAGCTCTGCCTTAGAAAATTCTTTTGTATCCTGCTTGCCATATTTTTCTTCTTTAACAGATTCCATCCAGTCCATAATGCTTAACTGTCCTTCAATCTGTTCATCTTCATCACTCTCAGCCTTATCATCTTCGGCTTCTGTTCTTATTTCAGATGGCATAACAAGTGTATGTGCTTCCTTATTCTTAACACTGCTTTCCGGCTTGAATACATTTTCCTGTGCATCCTCTTCAAATACGTCACTCATAATACTTGCAAGCTCTGCCTGAAGATTCTGTGTATCATAAGGATTAGAACTATATTCAGGTATGCTTAACTCTTCTGTAAGCTTCTCAGCTTCTGCATCTATACGAGCCTCAGCCTCTTTCCTTCGTTCTTCCTCATCTTCCTTATTAATCTGCTCATAGCTGTTCTCTATCTTCTTCTTGGCATTTTCAATAAGCTCTTTAAGAGATAATGAAGCTCTTTCTCTTCCCTGTGAAGCTGCTGCCTTTCCTTCTTCCGAAACCTCAAGCTGTGGCTTATCGTTATCTAAGAAAGCTGCCTTATCATCAACAGACTCTGTATCTTCATCAACTGCTGCATAATCAACTTCAAATGTATCGTTTGTATCATTATCTGCATCTGTATCATCAGAAACCTCTGACTTATCTTCTGCTTTCTTAAATTCTTTGATTTCCTCTGCTTCCTGCACATCAGCTTCCGGTGCAGATTCCATAGCAGCCTCGTCACCTTTTCCTACAGGATTAGTAATTGCATTCTTTATGTATTCTCCAAGTCTGCTGTCCTGATTATTCTGAACAAGTTCCATTGAAAGAACGCCGTCATCCTCTGCTTCTTCCTTTGGCGCAACAGCAGCTGTCTCTGTTTCAGTTTTAACACCTTCATCTTCAAGAAATGCATCATCAACATCATCTTTTCTAATCTTTGCGAGTTCTCTCTGCTGATTAAAAAGGATTTCCTTAGTAGCTTCAACGTCTTCCTTCTTGTTCTTCACATCTTCAAGAATCTTCTTCTGTATTCCTGTAAGTTCAGCATTCATGCTGTCTTTAAGCTTAATTGCCTTTTCAACATAAATTCCGTCCTGGAACCATAAAACAAGATTATCACAAGTCTTAATACATTCTTCCCTGCGGTTGGTCTTATTATAAAGCTTTGCAAGCTCATACATGTACTTCTCATCAATTTCCTGCTCTTTGTAATCCTCAAGGATTTCTACAAGCTCATTAAGAGATGCACCTTCTGCTTTTCTTAAATCATAATAAAGAATAAATCTGTTTACATCATGCATAGATGCCTTCTCATATTCTTCATATAAAAGATTAGCATTATCAAAATCTTTAACTTTAATAAAAAGCTCTGTAAGCTTATAAACCAGCTTTCTTCCACCAAGGTTACGGTTATATGCAAGAATAGCCATATCTCTTGCCTCTTCATAATCTCCGACTGCTTCCTGCACATTAATTACTGTTGCAAGTGTAGACCAGTCTTTAACCTTCTGCCAGTTCATAGCTTTCGCTATTGCCGCCGCTTCTTTAAATTCTTTTTTAGCGGCAAGTTTTTTTATCTGTTCAACTTTTATATTAAACTCGTATTTATCCACTATATGACGCCACCTTTTCTTTTTTATTTATTTATCCGAACGCCCATCTTTGGCGCATTTATATACTATCGTAGTGTAGTATGGGCATAAATACTGCCATATACCCATACATGTCATAAGTTTAACACAGCATTTTATTGTTGTAAACCTTACATTAAAGGAAATCAAAGGAAGCCTGTTCGTAATCCATACGGGTGTATTCCATCTGTTCTTCCTTAACATTGCTATAATAATCAACAACAACTGTCTGCTGCCTCTTTCCTGCCATCTTCTGTCCAAGAATATAATTAACATCGAAACGTCCCACAATAGCAGGTGTGGCACCTCTTGCCGGAACAATAAGCTGTACATGGTTGGTTGCCAACAGTTTAAATATTGGTTCCCATATGTAAATATCCTTAGCTGCTCCAAACGGATTATCAATAAATATTGTTTTACCAACAACTCCGGCATCCTTTGAAGCCGTATTCATGTTAGAAATATAATTTATAATCGCAATAAGGAACTGAATATATATTCCCTGTGACTGTCCTGTTGAACCAACTGCTTCCTCATATCTTAAATATCTGCTCTGGTCCTTAATCCTCTCTCTCTTATAAAGATTGATTCGGATTGCATTCATATCCGTAACAATAACAGAGAATAATCTCTTCCACATAAGTCTGTTTCTTATATACTTAAGTCTTTCAGACATATCCTTAAAGCTTTCTGCTATCATTACCGTCTCATCAATATATGATGACATTCTTTCTTTGTACATTTCCTCTTTGACATAAGGAATATTAAGACTGATTATTGAAATATTCTCACCATCAAGAGTTATTCCTGAAAGCTTAGGAAGCCTGTCCAGCTCTGTCTTTATATTGCTGCAAGTCTGTATACATCTGTTTTCAAAGTTATCCTTGATTCTTTCCATATCCTCAATGCCTTTGCTGACACGGGATTTTTCAAGTGCAATAAATGTATTGGTCTCCTCTAAGGACTTCATCATCTGTTCTGTCTGACCTATATTCTCAGGCATATTAAGGGAAAGCCTGATTTCCTGTGCCAAATCCTTAGCTTCAAAGCCAACAAGCAAGTCTATAAGCTGCTGCTTCTTTCTTGCAAATTCATCTGATTTTTTATACTCAAGCTTATTAATTGATGCATATTCCTTCTGTACAGCTTCATATTCTTCCAGATTAACATTAACAAGCTTGTTTAAATCCTCCTCCGGCATAGCCTCAGGAAGCTGCATGCCGGCATTGGTAACTATTCTTTCAAGGTCTCTGCTTCGTACCTGTGCATCACTCAACGCCTGCTTTGCTTTTTTGATATCCTCATCCTGTTTCTTTAAACCAAGTGATAACTCTTTAACAAGCTCTTTATGCTGTTTTCTGAAAGTTTCAGGATTATCACATTCAAATTCTTCAAATGTTCCAAATCGTTCTTCTATCTGGCTGATTCCGTGTGTAACACTTCCTTCAAGTCTGTTAAGCAGCGCACTTTGTGCCTCATATTCGGCATCATTATTCTCGTTAGCCTTCTTGAATCTTACGAGCTCATCCTTAACCTCCATAAGCTTCTTTCCGTCATCCAATCCGGCTCCCGAATCATTAACCTTTGCTGCGACCTCATCAAAGTCCAGCCCCTTATAGATTATATTCTGTCTGCATTTTTCCATTGAAATCTTAAGATGGTTCATCAGGGCCTGCTTATCCTTATAATCACCATTCTTATTTTCAAATGCTTCCTTAAGTCCTAAAAACTTGACTTCCAGCTCTTCTGCCGAGTCATTCTCATATTTCTTGTATACATTTTCATCAAATGAGTTCTCAGTACTGTAATATGGCGCAAACTCTGACTCCCATGTGTCCTTTAACTTTTTATGGGCATTAAAAGCTGCAACTGCCATATCTGCTGCCTCATTTAACTCTTCCTCTGACTTTGCAAGTCTGTTCTCAAGGTCTGCCGCCTCATTTGCTGAGACCTTTTCTGCTTCCTTATATTCTTCAAGCGACTTTCTAAGTGCTGAAATATTTCTATCAGCATTTATAACATCCTGATACTGCTTTATCTTTTCTTCAGTCTGTACACGCTGCTTCTCACTGATTACTAACTTTTCTTCATTATCACCGATAAGAAGCTGAAGCTTTGCAATCTTATCTTTACAGATTTGAAGCTTTGCCTGCTCATTTTCCTTTTCCTGCTTTAAAATCTCAAGCGACTTCTGTGTGTCAGATTCATTATGTACAGATATATATTTTATCGTAAAAATATAATCATCCCATACAAGCTGTTTTCTGTCTCTTAACTTATCAAGCTTTATATTGATGCTTTCAAGCTCATCCTTTGCAAGCCTTAACTCTGCTTCAAGCCTTGCATCATCGCGCAGGAATGACATATCCTTAAGTGCAAATACAATAAGCTCTTTATTTATCTCAAGCTTTGTATCATACAAAACCTGCTCGCTTATAACAGGGTATACACATCCGCCTCTTTCAAAATTAGCCAATGCATTATCCTGTTTAATTCTTTCAAAATCATTTTTAATAATAAATCCGTACTCGATAAAAGGAGTTCTTTTCAGAACATCTCTTTTCTGTCCCGGATTTAATGCTGCAAACCACTCATGTCCTTCTACAACATCATCACCGTATTGTGATACAAGATAATTCTTTAACTTGTCTCTTAACGGATCAGAGCATACATAAGTGCCATTCTGCGCATTTTCTATAAATCTGCTTAAAGCAGCAGCATTCTTGTCTGCCTCATTATACTCTCTGTCCATACCTGAATATGTTTCAAGTATCTTGTCTGAAAGTCCGTCATTTGGCGCTAGCCCATATATATTCTTTATGCTGTCAATTCGTTTAGCATCGGGATTATCCTCTGAAACCTGCTTTTCCAATGCTTCAATCTGGTTTCCTAACATTGTAATACATATTTCTGATGAGGCTTCCTCTCCATTAAGGTTAAAAAGCTGTTTTCTGTAGTTTTCCTTTTCATCTGTAAGTACAGCATACTCTCTGTCTAAGTCTTTCTTATTACTTACAGCCTCCTCATATTCACTTACTGCTGTTTCTGATATAAGTATTCCATACTGTGAAAGCAGCTGTTCAAGCTTCTGTTCTTCTTTATCCAGTTCTTTTTCTGTATATTCTCTTATTCCCTTATCTGAAGCAGCCTTTTTGTCTGCCTCTCTTAAGCCGTCCTTAAGTCTGATTGTTTCTTCCTTTAATGCAGCTGCTCTTCCCTGCTTATCACTCTCATCTGATGCAAGTGACTTTTCCCTTACCTCATAAATGGCATGATACATTTCTGCCAGGAGCATCATTTCATTCTTAAGTTCGGAATTCTCCCTGCCAAAATTAGACACCGCATATGATGCCTCATTATAAGCCTTCTCGTATTCTGTGTAATCCTTATAATCAACAGCGGCTTCCATTAATGTAAGTCTGTTCTGCAATCTCTCTATATTTTCTAAGGCCTTTTTTCTCTTATCCTCAGATTCATCAACCAGAGCCTTAACTGACTCCATCGATTTTTTCTGTGCAATAACCTCGGCGATTGCTATAAGTTTATTTTCCTGCGCTATTTTTTCCTGCGAAGCCTCTTTTAACTCCTCTAACCTGTCATTTTCCTTCTGTGCCTTAACAGTCTCTGACTTACTGGCTAAAAACATATCAAAGAGAAGTTTTTCTATATTTTCTTTACGCTCATATAAATCCTTATATGAACCCACATATTCCCTGAAATTATCTATCGCTGCTATCTGGCTGTCATACGCACTTATCTCAGACTGCTTCTTTGATAACTCAACAAGCTTGTCCTTAATATCCATAAGTGTCTGTGCCATCTTGCCTTCATCGTTATCTACTGATAATCTGTTATTAAATGATTTCTGTATTATTTCCTCAATAAGAAGATCCTCAACAACCTTTCTGCTGGTTTTGTAATTAGTTTCAAAATATGTTCTTACATGACCTTCTGTTTTATTAATTCCCCTTACAATTTCCCATGCACTTTCATATATGCCATAATTACTTATGAAGCTCTGATAGTCACCTTTTCTGTCAAATATTTTAACAGATACGCTGAAATCATTCTTTTCAAGATTTCTTAAGTATGATTTTAATCCATTATAAGTAACCCTCTCACCGTTAACGCTAAGAGGAAGATTTTTCATATCATTGTCGCCGAATTCCCTATAGAAAATGCAGTAATTAAAATATTCTATGCTGGCGGTCTGACTGCTGTTAGACGATACATTTTCAGACACATTTGCAGCTGCACCTGTTGTCTCATCAGCGCCACTCTCATCATCTTCTGCCCCTCTTCCTTTTCTTGCACAGAATCCTGTTGTCATATACTTGTATCCGTCCTTCTGATAGCAGGAATCAAGCTTCCACTCTACAAGTGAATGAATACATGTATTTCCACCGCCCTGTCTGAAGAGTTTTTCTATAGGCTGCTTATCATCAAGTGTGCAATTAGGAAGCATGTTCTGCATAAGAAGCAGCATAAGAAGGCTCTTACCACCTCCGTTTGCGAGATCATATATGGTATTCTTACCATTAAACCGCATAACAAAATCGTCATACACCTGAGTACCAAAATTATATTTTACATTGTTAACTCTTATTCTGTTAATCTGTGGCATACTTTTCCTTTCCAGGCCTTATCTATTCTGCCTTATCTACTCTGCAAATCGTCCCTTATAGTCATCAAAATAATTCTCTATTAATGCATGAAATCTGTCAGTCGGATAAAAACGTGACTGGCTCTCAACAAGTAACTCCTGCGCAACACAAAAATTCAAAACCATCTTAACAAAACCTGATTTGGAATTTCTTGCTGCTCTAAGCCCTGCATTTTCTTCTGTTCCTGATACAGGCAGTTCATCCCAGCTTAAAGCTATCTGCTTAAAACTGTTCTCCTCCACCTCATCCATAACAAGTCCGCTTTTTTTATCAACAATTCCGATTACGGCTTCATCAACATTTCTTATTACATCTTCAACCCTGATAAATTCAGCATATGTAGAACTAGCCGTGTCCGAATAAAATTCTGTAATAATGTTATATATTACAAAATAAGCCAGATACAGCTCTTTATTAACCTTAAGCCCCAGCTCTTTTCTTAATTCTTCATTGCTGTAACCGAATACCTTATTGTTATCCCCGGGGGCTATAAAAAGTCCGTTATTGTACTCATAAACATTAAGATTCATCTTTTTTAATGACAAATGTACAATATCGTACACCTCGGCATTAGTGTTATATTCCTGATATAAAGAAGCATTTGCTCCATGTTCGCTTACATTTTCCCCTGTTATTAATCTTGAAACTATATCAAGGGCTTTATCAAGGTTTCTATTTTCCATCTTTATCCTCCGGCTTGGCGCCGACACAGAATTTCAGATTCATCATTTCTGCGCCTTCAAAAACATCCAGCATATCTTCCTGCTGCTTTTCAATATAAAATGTAAATTCTTCAGTACCCTCAAATCCCTCTTTCAGAATATCATCAAGAAAACTGTCGCTTTCTCCTGCTTTTCCCAATGTATATTCATCCTTCTGGCTTAAGTTTACAAAAAATGAATAATAATCCGCATTCTTAAGTATATTTTCGCCATATGCTTTTTTCATAATTTCATTAAATTTATCAAGCATAATCATGTCCGATTTTTTCAAACATTCTTTCAGATTTCCCATGATAAAAATGTAATTATGTCTTATTCTCTCATCTTCTATTTCATCATCAAATATGATTTTTTCCGGTTCTTCCTCATCGACAAGCTCTTTTTTCTCATATTTTTCAGGCTTGACTGTAAGTGCATCATCTATCGATACTATATCGAAAGTCTTTTTTATATTAGGCTTTAAAATATGGCTTAGCATATCTACAAGCTTGTCTGCGTTATCCTGTTTTATCATATCTGAGAGAACGCTCTTAAAATCCATATGCGTTCTTAATCTTCCAAGCTTTGCCTTCTTTACAGCCTCATCCGTCATCTTCTGCATATCTGTGCAGGCTCTTAACAAATCGCTGTGTCTGTTCATTGCGACCTTCAGCTGATTTTCAAGATTATAAATCTCGTTGTATGTTCTGTAATAGCTCTCGCTTGCATCGTTTTCATTTTCCATTCGTTTGAGTGCCGATTCAATAAGCTCTTTATTCCTGTTGAAAAGTTTTTCCTCGTCCTCAAACCATTTCATTCCGGTATCAACAAATTCTTCATATGCCTTAATTCCGGCAAATATATCATTTGATAATATAGAAAGCACTTCATTTTTCTTTATCTGGAGCCTGTTTACTTCCTCATTGATGCGCTCTACTACCTCAGCACCGCCTTTGAAATTCTGCGATTTTATCATTTTCTCAAGAAGAAGCTGCGAAACGCTTATTCTACTTTCATCCTTTATCTCCTTGGTATCAAGATAGAACTCAACCGCATCCGCGCTTATCGAATACCATACGGTATTGTCCCTTATTGAGCTTTCAATTATCTTCATTCTGGAAATGAACTTTTTCTTATTAACCGGGTCAAAGTAAGAAAATTCAAAAGGTCTTCCCTCATTCTTGACTTTATCAAATATGTAATCAGCTATATCCTTGCTTTCTTCATCCGATAAATCAAGTCCAAAATCCCTCTTTAACAAAACTCGTATAAAATCAAGATATTCCGGATATGTAACGTCCTTTTCCTTGAAATTGTTCTCCTCAATAAAAAATCTCAAAATAGCCATGAGCATATATCCCATATCAAGGATTTCGTATTTTCCGTCTTTATATTGTGAAAATGATACATCAATAAGTTTAAAGAACGGATAATATTTTTTTAAATTAAGCATTCTTTCACGATGGTCTGTAATTATATCTCCCATCATATTCTCTGCCATATGCTCACCCCTTTCAAAATTTTTCGTTTTAAAGTTCTACTCGTCCATCAAGTGCCCTAAGAAGCGTAACCTCATCTATATATTCCAAATCTCCTCCAACAGGGACTCCGCTTGCAATTCTTGTAACCTTAATTCCTGTAGGCTTTATCATCTTGCTTATGTACATGGCTGTTGTTTCGCCCTCAAGATTAGAGTTTGTTGCTATTATGACCTCATCAACATCCTTTTCAAGACGTTTGATAAGTTCTTTTAATTTAATGTCTGATGGTCCTATTCCAAGCATCGGACTTATAGCTCCATGAAGTACATGATATACCCCGTTATACTTTCCTGTTTTTTCATAAGCTGCCATATCTCTTGTCTGTTCAACAACCATAATAGTCTTGTGGTCTCTTTTTTCATCTGCACATATCGGACACAGCTCATTATCAGTGAGTGTGAAACATTCCTTGCAGTAATGAACATTTTCTTTTGCAGAAATCATGGCATTGGCAAGTCCACTCACTTCATCTTTAGGCATGTTTATAATGTGAAATGCCAGGCGTTGGGCGCTCTTTGCCCCAACACCTGGTAATCTAGACAATTCTTCTATTAGCTTGTTAATATGTCCGCTGTAGATGTCCATTAGAATAAGCCTCCTGAAAGACCTGAAAGTCCTCCTGTAATCTTAGCCATCTGTGCCTGTGATTCCTCTTCGCATTTTCTTAATGCTTCGTTAACTGCTGCAACAATTAAATCTTCAAGCATTTCTACGTCATCAGGGTCTACTGCTTCAGGATCAATCTTTACCTTAGTAACTTCTCTCTTTCCTGTAACAGTTGCCTCTACTACACCACCACCTGCTGATGCTGTAAATTCCTTTGTCTCAAGCTCTGCCTGCTGTGTTTCCATCTGACGCTGCATTCTCTGAGCCTGCTTCATAAGATTATTCATGTTGCCAGGCATTCCTCCTGGAAATCCTCCTCTTTTTGCCATTAGATATATTCCTCCTTATCATCTATTTCTATATTCATATTTACAAGTTCTCTTATATCTGTATATCTCTTGTAAAAATCTTCATTCTCATCAATCTTGGTAAATATAATGTTCACATGTACTCCGGTACGCTCCTCTATTAAATCCTGAAGCTGTGTAACCTCTTCTTCCCTGTTTAATGCATTATATCCACTGATTGATTTTAACATAATTTCCAAACTTATTCCATCATTAGCAAGTGTAACATTTGCCTGTGAGAGAAAACTTTTTAGCATAGGGTCTTCTATTGAAAATACAATGCTGTCCCATTGAGCAGCTATATTTCTTACATCATCAGGAAGTGCCTCTATAACACGCTTTGGCTCCTTTGGTTCGTCAGCCACGCCTCCTGCATTAGCAGCACCGGCTGTCGCTAAAGCCGCTCCTTGTGGCTGTGCCATCGCAAAAGCTCCTGACTTTAACTTGGCAAGACTATCCTGCATCTGTTCCTCTAAAAGAGTAATCCTGCTTAATATATCCTCTGTCTCATTGCTTTGCTCCATTGCCGGGCGCATAAGCTTTATAAATGTCACTTCTGTTTTAATTCTTTTCTGTGTTGCAAATTTAAGTTCTGATGAAAGCTCCGATAACACTCTTATATATCTCATAAGTGTGTCAGCATCAACCTTAGCTGCATCTTTTTTTAGTTCCTTAAAGCTGTCCTCTGAAACTTCTATAACATCAAGAATCTTGCTTTCGTCATCTGTGGTCTTTATAAGAAGCAGATTTCTCATATACCATACAAAATCATTGACGAACTGCTGGATATCTCTTCCCTGCATTATAAGCTCTTCCATAAGATTCATGCACGCAGCCACATCACCGGAGGTTATTATATTCATCATCCTGCTGAAAATTCCGGTATCTACAGCTCCCAAAACATCCAAAACATTTTCATACTTCAAGTCTTTTCCAAGATAAAATGCAATACACTGGTCAAGAAGGCTTAACGCATCTCTCATTGAGCCGTCTGCTGCCTTGGCAACATATTTCAACGCCTTATCTTCCACGTTAATATGCTCTGCCTTCATAAGCTCAGACAATCTGTCTGCTATTGTATCTATTGAAATTCTATGAAAATCATACCTCTGACATCTTGAAAGAATAGTTATCGGTATCTTATGAGCTTCGGTTGTAGCAAGAATAAATATTACATATGATGGTGGTTCTTCAAGTGTCTTTAACAGTGCATTAAAAGCTCCTATTGAAAGCATATGAACCTCATCAATTATATAGACTTTGTACTTTCCCTCTGTTGGTGAGTACTGAACTTCATCCCTGATTTCTCTTATATTATCTACACCATTATTCGATGCAGCATCTATCTCTATAACATTCATGGATACGCCGGCAGCTATTGCCTTACATGTAGGACATTCACCACATGGATTTCCGTCAACCGGATGCTCACAGTTTACTGCCTTGGCAAATATCTTGGCAACACTTGTCTTTCCTGTTCCCCTTGTTCCACAGAAAAGGTAAGCATGTCCTATTCTGTCTGCTTTTATCTGATTCTGTAATGTTGTAACTATGTGGTCCTGACCTTTTACATCCTTAAAGTCAGAAGGTCTCCACTTTCTATACAAAGCCTGATAAGACATATCCTTCCTCATTTCCTTCTGAAAATATTAAAACCGCGCGTCCAGCTTCGTGCAAGAATCCACAGACGGTACTGGTGCAGTTAGCTCGATCCAGGCTTCCTTCCGGCACATGAGAGGTTTCACTTAATGCTGCTTCATTCCTGACCTGACATGATTCATGAATTCTCATTGCGAAAGACCCAAATGTCAACACCACTTACACCAGGCAGCTCCATAAACGATTGCCCTAGGCCGAACATCACCCCTGCTATAGCGGATTGCAGGTACAGGGTGCCGCTGACTCCCCGGCTGCGCGGTATTTTAATTATATCTGTTAATGGTGTTTTTGTCAATTAAGAGACATCTATTTCCATTTACGCTATTCCCGTTTAACTATTAACATCTATGCAATTACCGTTTACACTATTTCCATTCTCTGTCGCCCGAATTAACTGTTGTCCATGGATTATCACATGCCTCCTGCATTAAAGCAGCTACATATGCATCTTCAAGTGCATATTTTAATGGATAAAATTCTTCACCTGTATCTACATATTTCTTCATTCCGTACAGTACTCTCGCAACCGCTGTTTCATCTTCCGAAAGTCCGCAGATTCCAAATGCCGGAGTATATATAATTTCACCCTTAAATGTTATTCTTTCCACTTCGTCTGTTTTGTGATCCTTAATGACAGAAATCTTATCCTTACGCTCGACATTATCACTTCCAAGGTAATAAACCGTATCTCCTAATATCTCGCCTCTTGTTCCCCTTACGTTTAAGAACTTGTTCCTTATAGGACTTCTGTACTGTTCAGACATAAAATCATAAAAAGCTGTCTTTCCGTTTTTATAGGACATTATAAGATGCTTTTCTTCCTTTTCAACAACATTTCCGGTGCGGAGAGTCTCATATCTGGTCTTTGTCTCAGTTACAGGCATCATAAAGCTTCTGCCTGTTATCCCCACATCTTCCATGTCTGTTTTTAACAATTCTCTTATCATACTTACAGCGTGATAATCATGCATGCTTGAAATTGTCGCAGATACAGGTTCGCCTATAATTCCCGAATCAATTATCTTGATAATTGATTCGTATACCGGATACATTCTATACTGTTCGGCAACCTGTATTCTTAGCTTCTGCCTGTCGTTAAGCATACCCGAAATATCACACATTTTCCACAACTCCCTAAGCTTATCCTTATCAAGAGATACCGGAGTTTCTGATAAAACAGGTATTCCAAAGCCTGCCCATTTTATGACATTGTCATGCATTCCCGCTTTGTCAACCGCAGACACTATAAAATCAGGCTTCATTCCTATAAGCTCCTGCTCCTTTGTGCCTGTAACGACACCATATGTTTTAGATATTTCTTTTGCTTTTTCCTCGCTTCTGCACAATACCATGCACAAATCAAAAATCTCAGGCAGCGCCTTTGCTACTCTTACATAAAACATTGCCCTGTATCCTGAACCAACAATTCCAAATCTTATCATGACGTACCCTTTCTGCCTTTAATCACATCGTTTACATATTTATAATTATTTTATCACATAATTGGTCTTACATGTTATAATTATTTTTATATAGTGTAATAGCATTACAAATAAGAGGTTTACAAATGTTTGAAAAAGAAGACATCAAATATATGAAACAGGCCATAACACAGGCAAAAAAAGCTTATAAACTGCTTGAAGTGCCTATCGGCTGTGTAATTGTATATAACGGAAAGGTTATTGGAAGAGGTTATAACCGAAGAAATACAGATAAAACAACACTTGGACATGCTGAAATCACAGCTATTAAGAAAGCCAGCAAATATCTTGGCGACTGGCGGCTTGAAGACTGTACAATGTATGTTACCCTTGAGCCTTGTCAGATGTGCGCAGGAGCTATCATTCAGGCGCGTATTCCACGCGTGGTTATCGGTTCAATGAATCCCAAAGCAGGATGTGCCGGTTCAATAATTAATCTGCTTAACATGAAGCAGTTTAATCATCAGGCAGAAGTAACTTATGGCTGTATGGACGACACCTGCTCCGAACTTCTTACTACATTTTTTAAGGAGCTTCGTGCATCAAAGAAAGCTGCTAAATAACCGGCAGATAATGAGTACCGGATAACGTTGTAATAATTATCATAACCATTACCTATAAATAAAATTACTGACCCCAGAATAAAAGGATAGATAAATGAAAACGGAATATGTATTTGGAGACTATGTTCTTAAAGTTCTCCCTCCACAAAATGCTGATATCGTACTTGATTTCTACTCAAGAAACCGTACAGATTTTGATAAATATGAAAGTAAAAAGCCTGAAGATTTTTATACAAAAGATTTTGTCAGTAAATTGCTTAATGCCGAATTGAACGGATTTATCCGTGGAAACTTTGTCCGATTTTTTCAATTTTCGCGCAATAATCCCGACCATATTTTAGGCACAGTATCCTTCTCAAATATAAGAAAAGGTAATTCCTGCATAGTAGGATATAAAACCGACAAAGACCACAGAAGACAGGGTATCGCATCATTTATGGTTCAATCAGCCATGGAAGTTATAATACATGAAAAAGGAGTGCACAGGATAGAAGCATATATTCTTCCCGATAACACTCCATCTATTGAACTTATTAAAAAGCTTGATTTTATTGAGGAGGGCGTTGCCCACTCTTACGCCAAAATAAATGGCATCTGGCAGGATCACAACAGATATGCCTATATTTCCTTATACCAGTAGCCAAAATACGGATTAGTATAGTCACTTCTGTGACTCTTTTTAAAATTATTGAAGCCAAACATTGAAGCCATAAAACGCTCTCTGTTACAATACATTCCGGGAACTCCGATAAAATATCTGGTATTGTCAGAGTTATTTACAACCTTTCCAAACAATATATGCCTGAAATTATAATATCCATGCATTAAAAAACTGTTACCTGAAACATTTTCTTCCTCTATAGGAAGCTTCATTATTGTTTCAGGGGTAACTTCCACGCAGTCATAGAAATAATCATCATCAAATGCATCTATGAAATCTGCATTTTCAAAAATAGCATCAAATTCTGACCTGCTCCCATTATTTATTTTTGAATTTACTGCCTCTTTTACATCTCCATTTGTTTCTTCGTCTATTTTTTCACTTGCTTCTATGTTTATTTTTTCATCTGTCTCTATAATCAGCTGACCGGCTTCTTTATTTACATAACCACTAACTTCTGCCGCCTTTACTTCTGTCTCCTGTTTATCAGTGTTATCTGTGGCATTATTGCCTCTGTCTGAATTCTTGTGATGCACCTTGCCAACAAAATGTACCGCGGCGGTATTAACATCTGCATCTTCCCACATAGAAAACATCATATAAAAATTATCATCTTCATTTGCGATGGCTATACCGCTTATATCTGAGAACTCATATCCATTTCCATTAATATCATTTGCATTAAGCAAATCCTGATATTGACCTATTCCACCCTTTACCAGCACATCCCCCAGCTTTAAAAGTGTGTACCTGCCTTCAACCGATTCGTCTTTGTCAACAAGGATATGAACCCCAAAAAGCTGTGGCACATCTGTATAAACACCTTTTAAATTAATATCAATCTTTAGCTGTCCATTACTCAGACAAACCTTTACAAATCCTACATTCTTATCCTTCACACCTCCCGGATAAGAATAAATGTATGAAACAAATCTCCTATATTCACTCATCTGATTTCCCCTTATAAATAGCTATAGATAGTCTTTATAAGCCAATTTATGCAGAAACCTCATCATATATAACTTTAACTTAGAATTTTTTACTTTTTAGGTGTCCTTACGAAGGATATTAAGATATTCTGTATATGAATATATCTTAGTCTTTCCAGATTTATCTGTCTGCTCCAATATTCCTTCATCAATCAGGATAGAAACTACCTTTGCCACAGTATTATACGACATTTCAAGTGCTGTAGCGGTTTTTTGAATATCAATGATAGGATTAGATTCCAAATAAGCAAATACTTTAAGGACGCTGGTACGCTGCCTCTTTGTTAAAGTATCAAATATCTTTAAGTTTTTATCATGTAATTCAGTAAGTCGGTCAATTGTATGAATTGCATCCTCAGCAGAATCTGCAAATGCCTGAAGGAAAAAAGAAATCCATTGCTCATAATCACCAGTACGTCGTACCTGAGTCATGCGATCATAATATTCTATACGATTCATCTTTAGGTAATAAGAAATATAAAGTGCCGGAGTTGACAAAATACCTTTTTCCATCAAGAAAAGAGTGATGAGAAGTCGTCCTACACGTCCGTTACCATCAAGGAATGGGTGTGTTGTTTCAAACTGGTAGTGAATTAAGGCAGCCTGAATCAATGGATCAAGGGTATCATCACTGTTTATATACTTTTCAAGATCAGACATGGCAGTTAACATATCTTCCGGGTTCGGTGGAATATATCTGGCGTTCTTAAGCGTACTTCCCTGTCCGCCAATCCAGTTTTGTGAATATCGAAATTCCCCAGGATTTTTTTCCTGTCCACGCGCACTTTCTAAAAGAACTGCGTGAGTCTCTTTGATTAAACGGTTGCACAGAGGCAATGTCTTTAGTCGCTCAAGTGCAAATTCAGTCGCACGAATATAGTTGACAACATCAGAAACATCTCTATTAGTGTTGTTTTCAATAAGAGGGTTCAAGATATCCTCAAGAGTACACTGTGTGCCTTCAATCTGTGAAGAAAGAAGTGCCTCTTTTCTAACATACATGGAAACAAAAAGTCCCATGTTAGGTATACGAGATGACAATCCTTCAAGTGTTGCTATTTTCTTATTAGCATCAATAAGTTTAGTAAGAAGCTCTCCAGATACCTCAATAGGAGGATTTGGTGGAAGAGGAGCCGGGCGAAAAGATTCATAAGCCATTTCGCCTGATAGATTACTCACGAGTGTTCCAGCTCTATTTGTCATGATTGTTTCCTTTCCTCCGAAAAAACGGAAATTGAAATTTCTTATGTTATTTTAGCATAGAATTTTCATTTTTTCAAATTGTAATGAAAATATGCCGTAAAAGAAATTTCATAAAATCACATTTTTATGAAATTTCATAGTTGAAACTGCACTAGAAATTTCAAATTAATTGCTTCTTTAATTATTAAATCCTTTCTGAATTTAACACATACGCTCTTTTCTATTAATTATAATCTACCATATTAAATTGATTTGAAATATAATCTTTTTGTAATATATTATGTAATAGAAAAAGGGAACACCACACTAATTTCTTAGTGCGACATTCCCTTCCCTTTTCATTATAATATTCATCTGTAAAACTCATCTATAAAATTTAGAATTATAGGACAAATTTTATTTTAATATTTCTAATTCATTACTTAACATCGCAAACTGTTCAAGCGTAAGTGCCTCTCCTCTTATTGTCAGCGGAAGTCCACATTTTTCCAGAGCCTTTGATAACTTCTCTTTATCAATGTTAACATCTGCACTGTTGCCTACGCTGTTCATCATAGTCTTTCTTCTCTGATTAAAAGAAGCCCTTATTATCTTAAACATCAGATGCTCATTTTTCACATCAACAGGTGGCTGTTCATATCTTGTAAGCTGGATAACCGCCGAATCAACATTTGGTCTTGGCATAAAACAGCTTGCAGGAACATTTAAAATAATCTTAGGCTTGGCATAATACTGCACAGCCAATGACAATGCTCCGTAATCCTTAGTTCCCGGTCCAACCTGCATTCTGTCAGCAACCTCTTTCTGAACCATTATTGTAATGCTTTCAAGTGGAACATGACTCTCAAACAATCCCATAATTATAGGTGTTGTTATATAGTATGGCAGATTGGCAACAACCTTTATAGGTCTGCCGTTATTACGTTCATCAACAAGCTTTTTAATATCAAGCTTCAATATATCTTCATTTATTACTGTAACATTATCATAATAAGATAGTGTATCTTCTGTCAGGATAGGAATAAGCTTATTATCTATCTCAACAGCTACAACCTCTCTTGCGTTTTCACACAAAATCTGAGTCATTGTACCTATTCCGGGACCTATCTCAAGTACAAAATCATCCTTTGTAACACCGGCTTCTCTTACTATTTTGCTGACAACATTCTCATCTATAAGAAAGTTCTGTCCAAATTTCTTTTTGAAATCAAATCCATATCTGTTTAATACCGCAATCGTATTCGTTGGATTTCCCAAATGCATAACACGACTATAATCTTTTTCAGGCATATTTACTCTATTTCTCCTTAAAAAATAACCTTCGCGCATTTGCATTGGTTATATCTATAACCTCCTGCGATGTCAGTCCCTTAATCTGCGCTATTTTATCTGCTACATATTTTATATTTCTGCTGTCATTTCTGGTTCCTCTGTGAGGCTCAGGTGCCATATATGGGCAATCTGTTTCCAGAACTATTCTATCCATTGGTATATATTCAACAGCTTCTACTAACTTTTTTGCGTTTTTAAAAGTAATAACGCCTCCTACACCAATATAGAAATTCATATTAAGAAAATCCTTTGCAGCTTCTTTAGAATACGAATAACAATGAATTATGCCACCTATCTTTTGCGCATCCACTTTCTTTAAAATGTCCATTGTATCCTGACAGGCTTCCCTTGAATGTATTATTACAGGTTTGTCTGTTTTTACCGCAACATTCATCTGTCTTTCAAACCATTCACGTTGAATTTCCTTCGATGGCTCCGGATAATGATAATCAAGTCCTATCTCTCCAATAGCAACAACCTTTTCGTTAGTTATCGCAGTCTCATAAAGCCAGTCCATTTCTTTATCTGTGAGCCTTAATATATCATCCGGATGTATGCCTATCGCAGCATATATTCTGTCATACTGTTTTGCAAGCTCCAAAGAAGCATAACAGCCCTCAAGTGACGCACCGACATTAACGATACAGTCAAGTGCGCCACTCTCACCAAGCATATTATTTATAAGTTCAGTTCTATCTTCATCAAACGATTCATCGTCAAGATGTGCGTGTGTTTCAAATATCTTCACATTAATCTCCGTTCATCATTCAATAATAACCAACCGTATTCATTCACTAAATAAATACAATAAAATTTAGATAAGTATATCTATTATCCTATCTCACTGCCGGAAATAATATCCTTATCAACTGTCATAACAGAAAGATTGTTCTTATCATCCATTGCAGCAAGTATCATACCGTTAGATTCAACTCCACAAATAGTTCTTGGTGCAAGGTTAGTAACAACAGCAACCTTCTTGCCAACCATTTCTTCCGGCTTATAATACTGAGATATACCTGATACTATCTGTCTTACTTCATCACCAATTCTAATCTGTGAGCAAAGAAGCTTCTTAGCTTTCTTTACAGGTTCACACTTAAGAACCTCTCCAACCTGAATCTGTATCTTTTCGAAATCATCAAATGTAATCTCTGGTTTCTTCTCAACTACAGGGTATTCAACAGCTCCATTTGCCTTCTTCTGTGCTTCCTGTATAGCCTCTACCTTTTCTTTAAGATCCTTTTCATAATCTAATCTTGCAAAAAGAATCTCCGGAGTTTCTGTAACCTTAGCTCCTGACTCTCTTAAACCAAATGTAGCAAGATCATCAAAATCTCTTACTCCTGCTTCCGGATTAGATGGATTAAGCTGTGCAAGAATCTTATCTGTAGTCTCAGGCATAAATGACTTAAGCAGGTTAGCACCAATTGTAATACTCTCAACAAGATTGTAAAGAACCTCTGCTAATCTGTCATGCTGTGACTCATCCTTTGCAAGTGCCCATGGCATTGTCTCATCAATATATTTATTACATCTCTTAAAGAGAGTGAATACCTCTGTAATAGCATCTGCAACATGGAGCGTAGCCATCTTAGCCTGAACCTTATCTCTTGTAGCAGTAACAACAGCCTTCAGATCAGAATCAATAGCATCGTCTGTAACACCTGTCTTGTTAACAACTCCACCAAAATACTTATTAGACATTGCAATAGTTCTATTAACAAGATTACCAAGTGTATTGGCAAGATCTGAATTCATACGCTCTACCATAAGTTCCCATGAAATAACACCATCGTTTTCAAATGGCATTTCATGAAGAACAAAATAACGTACAGCATCAACACCAAAGAGATCCACAAGGTCATCTGCATAGATAACATTTCCCTTTGACTTGCTCATCTTACCATCATTCTGTAACAACCAAGGATGTCCAAATACCTGCTTAGGAAGTGGTTCACCAAGTGCCATAAGGAATATTGGCCAGTAAATTGTATGGAATCTGATTATATCCTTTCCTATAAGATGAAGGTCAGCAGGCCAATACTTCTTATACTGTTCAGATGAATTACCGTCAGCATCATATCCGATACCAGTAATATAGTTAGTAAGTGCATCAAGCCATACATAAACTACATGCTTATCATCAAAATCAACAGGTATACCCCATTTGAAAGATGTTCTTGATACGCATAAATCCTGAAGTCCCGGAAGAAGGAAATTATTCATCATTTCATTCTTTCTTGAAACCGGCTGAATAAATTCAGGATGTGTATTAATATGTTCAATAAGCCTGTCTGCATATTTACTCATCTTAAAGAAATATGCCTCTTCTTTAGCCGGCTTAACTTCTCTTCCACAGTCAGGGCATTTTCCGTCAACAAGCTGTGATTCTGTCCAGAAAGACTCACATGGAGTACAATACATTCCTTCATATGAACCTTTGTAAATATCTCCCTGATCATAAAGCTTCTTAAAAATCTTCTGAACCTGTTTCTCATGATAATCATCTGTAGTTCTTATAAACTTATCATATGAAGTATTCATAAGATCCCATATTCTCTTAATTTCTGTTGATACATTATCAACAAACTCTTTAGGTGTAATCCCTGCTTCTTCTGCTTTAAGCTCAATTTTCTGACCATGTTCATCTGTTCCGGTCTGGAAAAATACGTCATATCCTTCCTGTCTTCTAAATCTTGCTATACTATCAGCAAGAACGATTTCATAAGTATTACCTATATGTGGCTTGCCTGATGTATAGGCAATAGCTGTTGTCATATAAAATGGTCCTTTACTCTGTGGCATAACTAAACCTTCTTTCTTCATTTAATATATTATCATTAAATATATCTTTTTATTGGGTAAATCATTTAACTCTTATGATAGAAAAATTTCTTTATTATGTCAAGAATGATTGTCCTTTGCAGTATTATCAGAAATTGTCTTAACTGCCATCTCATACTCTTCCTTAGAATACTTTGTGAGTATCTTCTCTTTATCTATCCCAAGCTCAAGCATGGAAGTTATGGCTCGTATTATCGCTTTTTTCTCTTTCTCAATACCTTTTTTAATTCCCTTCTCTATTCCATCTGCGACACCCCTACGGTACTGTTCTTCCTTCAGTACCTCCATATGCCCTTCTTCGTCATATTCGTAAATGCTCACTCCGACCACCTCACTT
>ERZ1106969.180-NODE-180-length-73357-cov-8.359717_pt1 | contig 73357 bp, 60 predicted proteins | sample MGYA00403685_ERZ1106969 | MGnify/ENA primary metagenome ERZ1106969 (study PRJEB35170, sample SAMEA104062416) | human gut metagenome | biome: human gut; feature: human-associated habitat; material: faeces | place: Denmark | collected 2012-05-18 ...
AGCTGGCGGTGCGCGGCAAGCTGGTGCCGCAGGATCCGAACGACGAACCGGCGTCGGTGCTGCTGAGAGGAATGAAAAAGCAGCAAGAAGACTTAATTAAAGAAAAAAAGATAAAAAAACCGAAAAAGCTTCCGCCAATAGATGAAATTTTAGAATCAATTTCATTACCACAAGGCTGGGAGTTGTGTTATTTGAATGATATTGGCGATTGGGGGGCTGGAGCCACACCAAATCGTACAAATTCTGGATACTACGGTGGAAATATTCCATGGTTTAAATCTGGAGAATTATCTGAAGATTATATAACCGATTCAGAAGAGCATATTACTGCATTGGCACTAAAAGAATGCTCCTTGCGTGACAACCAGCCAGGCGATGTATTGATTGCAATGTATGGGGCAACAATAGGCAAAACATCAATACTCAATACTCGTTCAACAAGTAATCAAGCCGTCTGCGCTTGTACCCCTTTCGATGGTTTATCAAATCAGTATCTGTTGACCTTCCTTAAAGCGAGTAAAAGAGTATTTACATCCATGGGTGCAGGTGGAGCGCAGCCTAATATTTCTAAAGAAAAAATCGTTGCTACCCAATTTGCATTACCGCCGCTTAAAGAACAGTTGCGAATTGTAGAAAAAGTCGAGCAACTCATGTCTCTCTGCGACCTACTGGAACAGCACTCCCTGACCAGCCTGGACGCCCATCAACAGCTGGTTGAAACCCTGCTAACCACGCTAACCGACAGCCAGAACGCCGATGAACTGGCCGAAAACTGGGCGCGTATCAGCGAGCATTTCGACACGCTGTTTACCACCGAAGCCAGCATTGACGCCTTAAAACAGACCATTCTGCAACTGGCGGTGATGGGTAAACTGGTGCCGCAGGATCCGAACGACGAACCAGCCTCAGAACTGCTCAAACGTATTGCGCAGGAGAAAGCGCAGCTGGTAAAAGACGGAAAAATTAAAAAGCAAAAACCGTTGCCACCAATTAGCGATGAGGAAAAACCGTTTGAACTGCCGGAGGGGTGGGAATGGTGCAGAGTATCTGAAGTTGCAATGTTTACGACATCAGGTTCACGTGACTGGGCCAAATATTACTCTGAAAGTGGTGCATTATTCGTAACTATGGGTAATCTATCAAAAGATTCTTATGATCTAAGAATGGATAATCGCCGTTACGTTAATCCCCCTGAAAATGGTGAAGGATTAAGAACTAAGCTGGAACCATTTGATTTAATCATTTCTATAACTGGTGATGTCGGTAATCTTGGTTTAATCCCTGAAGATTTAGGTTTAGCATATATAAACCAGCACTCTTGTTTATTGAGATTCATTCCAATCTGCAGAAATTACTATTTCCCGGAGTTAATGCGTTCACCATTAGCTAAACTTCAGTTCAATGCACCACAAAGGGGCATAAAAAATAGTTTTCGTTTGAGCGATGTGGAAACTATGGTGATACCGTTACCACCTTATAAAGAACAAACTCTCATTGCCGAAAAAATCAAAGTGCTAATGAATATATGTGACGTTCTAAGAACGAGTATCCAATCAGCCCAACAAACCCAGCTCCACCTGGCCGACGCCCTCACCGACGCCGCCATAAATTAACCCGCCCTCAGAAACCAATAAAGCGGCTAAATAGCCGCTTTATTCCCATCACCAAAAATAATCCTTCCCTTTATCCCCGCCATTATTTTCATTCATTTTCAGCTGGACTTTTCTTCTATTCCCTGATGGTATGTACAGGTATTTAACGCAAGACGCCCGTGCTGCAACACGAGCGCCTCGCTAATCACAATCACTATTAATCAGGAATAGCCATCATGACTACCCCGCATTCTATTGCAGAATTCACCGATCCAGAAGTCTCCCCGGCAAATAACCGCGCCGCCACCGTCAGTTATGCGAGTCGTTATCCGGATTACACGCATGTTCCGGCAATTATTATGAAAGGCCAGTGGCTGGAAGCTGCCGGTTTTACCACCGGAACCCCATTCGATGTCAGAGTGATGCCAGGCTGCATTGTACTGACGGCAAAACTGCCGGAGCCGGAAGAACCGGCGTTATTGCAGTCGCTGCGTCGGGTGTGCAAGCTGTCCGCGCGTAAGCAACAGCAGGTGCAGGAGTTTATCGACGTAATTTCAGCCAAGACACGCAGACAGGGATAATCCCCGCGCGCTGCGCTTACCGGGCCTACAAACCTTCTTCTGTAGGCCGGATAAGGCGCAGCCGCCATCCGGCACTGGCCCCCCACTCACTCGGTGATCACAAATCGTGTCGCCGCAAAGCAGTTCAAAACGCGGTGCACCAGAAATACCATCGTTAACGTGGCCAGCAGCGCGACGGTAACGGAAGTGATGCGATAGAGATCGCTGAACACCAGGTCCTGATCCGGATGTAGGTTCTGGCCGAACATAATGCCGATGGTGGTGATACTGGCAAAACCCACGCCCGCACCGACTTTTTCCATCACGTGCAGGCGGGCGCTGAACGCCAGCCCGAGGCCAATCAGCGGCATCATCAACAGCATATGGTTGCTGAAATCATACACCAGCAGTTGCACCAGCAGAATGTACAGACAAGCCAGTACCACGCCGACCACACGCCAGAGAGAGCTCAACACCGCGCCGCGATAATGCATCGGAAACAGGATCAAAACGCCCGCCATCAGCGCCGACAGCGAATCACTCAAGTCGCAAATCTGAAAGACCACAAAAATCATTGTCGCCACCGAACCGGAAAGCAGCGACTCGTGGCGAACCCGGGCGTCATCTTTCTCAATGCGCGGCGGCGGCTGGCGGGGTTCCACGTCCGGGATCAGATAATGCAGCAATGCACTCAGCGCCACAGCCATGACGCAGGCTTCCATATTGGAGAACATCAGCGTATGCCAGTTGGTGGTGGGATAGCTCATAAAATTGAGCATCGTGCTCTGGCACACCACGCCCATTGAGCCGAACAGAAACAGCGGTCCTTTGCTCATCAACCGAAAACGCATCACGTACAGGCCAAATACCACCAGCGTCATAATCAGCGGCCATTGTGAGAGATAGCCGACAATCAGTACCATTTCGACGCAGTTCACCGCCGCGCTGAACACAAACTGTTTGGCCACATGGCGGTTGAACACCGGTACCAGCGACAGCAGCATCAGCGGATAAACCACGAAAAACACGCCGTACTGCACGTTGTAGAAGGTCGAAATACTCAGCGCGATTGTGCCGGCAACCGAGATACGCAGGGTCTGGCGAAAATCATTGGCGGTGTAGACAATATTCCCGTGCGGCGTAAAGACGTGGGCCAGGGTGTTAATAGACATAATGCAGCCAGCTAACGAGATGGATCTGCGCCCCGGCAAAGGTGCGGGCGAACATCCCCTCGCTGTTGTACAGCTGTACCGTGGCGCGTGCCCCGGTCGGCAACGGCGTGTCGAGCGGTTCGTTCAGCGCGACGTGAATACGCATACGTTGGGCGTCGCGCACCCAGCGGGTAGACTGTTCCGGTTGCGACAGCTGGCCGTTAACCTGCTCCTGTCCTGCCAAAATACCGGCATCGCTGCTGGTGACGCGAGCAGAGAAAACCTTGCCCGGCATGGCGTCGAACACCACCGCGGCATCGGTATCCACTTTAGTGTGACGCAGGCTTTTCTCGCGAAAGTCGGCCACGATATCGGTCTGGTGGCTGACCAGCGCCAGCAATGGCGTGGCGGCAGTGGCGTAAAGTCCGGGGCTAAGCTGGAGGTTGCTCACCGTACCGTCGGTCTGAGCATACACTTTGCTCCAGCCGAGGTTCAGTTGCGCCTCGTCCAGTGCATTACGGTATTTTTGCAGCGTCACGTTGCGGTTTTCATCGCGCTCGCCGCGCTGGATCAGCAGGTTCTGAATACTGGCATTGAGCGCCGACACCGACTGCTCGCTGGTTTGCCAGGCGGTGCGCACCTTGTCGAGATCGGCTTGCGACACGTTCTGCATGGTGCTCAGGCGCTGATAGCGGTCAAAGGTGGTCTTGTCGTTCCGGGCGTTGAATTGCGCGGTGCGCAGGTTGGCACGCACAGAGGCGATCTGCGCATCCAGTTGTTGGTTGCTCAGCTTTGCCTGCTCAAGGGCGATTTGCGCAGCCTCGACCTTATTGATAAACGGCGTCGGATCCAGTTCGTACAGCAAATCGCCCTTTTTCACCTGGCTATTGTTATGTACATGCACCTGCGAGACGTAGCCGGATACGCGTGAGGAAACGGGCGTTACTACACGCATCACCGTGGAGTCCGGTGTTAGCGGGATCCAGATATCGGCAACGATAAACCAGGCTAATATAACCAGGAAAGCGGCAATACTCCCCCTTACCCAACGGGCAAATTTTTGTTCTGGGGTCATCATAGTTTTTTAGTGTTGATTGTCTTCTTCGCGGATTGTCCGCAAATTGCAGGCGAGTTGATTTAAGGTCGAGCTAAAGGCGGCAAGCTCCGCTTCGGGGATGGTACACGTGACACGATGTTGGTAGTTCTCAATCACCCGGTTTAGTTCTTCCAGCCTTGCGCGGCCTTGCTCGGTCAGCGTGAGCAGGCGAATGCGTTTGTCATAAGGCGATGTGGAACGCAGCAGATAGCCGTGTTTTTCCAGCTGTGAGAGGGTGCGCATCAGCGGCGGCAGTTCAATACCCTGCACCTCCGCCAGTTCACTGACCGAGACGTTGTCTCCCAGTTGATACAGCTGCATCAGTACCGTCCAGCTTGACTGCGTCAGGCCAGTGTCGGTGATGGCTGCATCAATAATGGCCCGCCACTGGCGCACCACCATTGCCATGCGCATCCCCATCGGGCGGCGGGCAAACAGTTCATCTTCAGTCATGTATCCTTCCCCTCATCGCTGAGAAGAAAATAATACTTATCAGGGTAAGTATCAAGAAACACATCATTCAGAAGCATGAATTGATAAATACCATGAATACAAAAGAGGCCGGGCGATAACCCCAGCCTCTGTCGATGAAAGAAAATCACTCCACCTGATCGCGTCGCAGTCCGACGTCCCGCAGCCGCTCGTCGCTCATCTGTTGCAATAGGCGCCGCGTTTGCGCTCGCAGCCGCCACGCCTTGTATGCCCGCCAGATCAGTACAAACCCAATAAACGGCTGTTTTGCTTTATTCTCGTGAAATTCCATACCTTGCCTCCCCGCCTTGCCAGAGGCTTTATCTTCACGGATTTGGCCCAAAACAATACAGACTCACAAAGTACTTTTATTTAACATACAGATTGGTTAAAAAGAGTTCTGCATCGCTTTTTTCACGCCAATCTGTACCGGTTTGTTAATCTGTATGGTACCCATGAGGGATACAGCATGACGCGTTACCAACATCTGGCCAATCTGCTGGCCGAACGCATTGAGCAAGGTCTGTATCGCCATGGCGAAAAACTGCCTTCGGTACGCAGCCTGAGCCAGGAGCACGGGGTCAGCATCAGCACCGTCCAGCAGGCGTATCAGACGCTGGAACAATTACGGCTGATCACGCCGCAGCCGCGTTCCGGTTATTTTGTCGCACCACAAAAAGCACAGCCGCCGGTGCCGCTGATGTCACGCCCGGTCCAGCGTCCAGTTGAGATAACCCAGTGGGATCAGGTGCTGGACATGCTTGCAGGTCATGCAGACAAATCGATAATCCCTTTTAGCAGTGGCGTGCCCGATATCAATCAACCCAGCCTGAAGCCGCTCTGGCGCGAGCTAAGTCGCGTGGCGCAGCATAATCTCAAGGCGGTTCTGGGCTACGATGAATTACCAGGCTGTCGCGAATTGCGTCAACAGATTGCCCGGCTCATGCTGGACGGAGGTTCGGTCATCAATGCGGATGATATTGTGATCACCAGCGGGAGTCAGAGCGGGATGTCACTGGCGCTGCTGGCAGTCTGCCAGCCAGGAGATATCGTCGCCGTAGAATCGCCCGCCTATTACGGCACGATGCAGCTGCTACGCGGATTAGGGATCAAAGTTATAGAGATCCCAACCGATCCGGATACAGGGATCAGCATTGAAGCGCTGGAACTGGCGCTGGATCAGTGGCCGATTAAAGGGGTGATTCTGGTTCCTAACTGCAATAATCCCCTCGGATTTATTATGCCGGATGCACGTAAGCGGGCGGTCCTCGCCCTCGCCCAGCAGCACGATATTGTTATTTTTGAAGATGATGTGTACGGAGAGCTTGCCACGGAATATCCCCGTCCGCGCACAATACACTCCTGGGACAGCGATGGTCGGGTGCTACTGTGCAGTTCATTTACCAAATCCGTGGCGCCGGGGTTGCGCGTCGGTTGGGTTATTCCCGGTCGTTATCACGATAAATTTCTGCATATGAAATATGCCGTCATCGGCACTAACGTTCCTGTTACGCAGCTGGCGGCCGCCGCTTTCGTGCGCGAGGGGCATTATCATCGGCATGTTCGCCGTATGCGTCAGATCTACCAGCGGAATATGGAGATCTACACCTGTTGGGTACGGGAATACTTCCCCTGCGGGATCTGCGTCACCCGACCAAAAGGCGGCTTTATGCTGTGGGTTGAGCTGCCGCACCAGGTCGATATGGTCTGTGTCGCTAAGCAGCTCTGTCGCCTCAAAATCCAGGTTGCACCGGGTTCGCTGTTCTCCGCATCAGGAAAGTATCGCAACTGCGTACGCATCAACTGCGCGTTGCCGCCAAACGAGAAGCATCGGGAAGTGATGCAGAAGCTCGGCGAGGCGGTAAAGGTGGCGATAGAGTAAATCAGACCGCCCGGTGCTACCGGGCTGGCGATAGCACGGATTAAGTCATTTCTAATGGCTTACGCCCTGAATATCTTCAACGGAAAGTCGGGTAATTTTTTGCACCGTGCTGAGATCAGTACCGTCGGCCAGCATGGTGCGGGCAATACGCAACGCTTCAGTACGTTGCCCCTCAATAAGACCTTCCTGCTTGCCTTTTTGCGCGCCTTCCTGCTGACCCTCAAGCCACCCTTTTTGAAATCCAGCCTCATGCAATCTGTCTGCGATCGTCATCAAATGCTCCTTGTGCTGCGGTGAACGTTCGGCAACCCCGCGAATAAACTCACTGAATCGAGGTGCATCGCCGGTGCGTAAAATATAATTAAACAGCGTCTTTATCTGGCTGTCATTAGTCACTCCAGTAAGTAGCAGGGAAACAATTTGCTCAACAAGCCCCATAAGGAAGCCACACCCTCACCTGCAACTTTCTCTGTTTGCGAGACGATTTCCGGGATAAAAACGTCCCTATGTAACGTCTGCATTTGTCTGGAACCCGTCACGCAGAATCACGACCTCAATGCACATTCCCGCTTTTTCACCACTCGGCCTGTGCTATAACGAATCATTACTTTCAGGGAGGAGGCGATGTGACGCACACCCGGGATATTCCACAATCGTTCTGGCGTGATGAACAGCTCCCGTGGCTGGAACTGCGCAGCACCTGGCAAAGCCAGCAGGCCTATAAGCGGCATCACCACTCTCAGCTCTCGATTGGAGCAATTCTCGAGGGGGAAACGTGCTGCCTGTGCGATGGCAAGGAATACCATCTGCAGGTGGGCGATCTGATTGTGATCCCACCGCTGGCACCTCACAGCTGTAATCCTGTTAACGGACAGTTTCGCAGCTATCACATGCTTTATCTTGATGCCCGGTGGTGCCTTGCCCATCTGCCTGCGCAGAACAACAATCAGCGGCTTTGCACGCGCGATCCCGTTATCCGCGATCGGCAATTGTTCCAGCACTATGTAAACCTCGTGGCACTTATGCAGCAACGGCAAACGACGCGGGTAACGGATGCCGCGCAAGCATTGCTGCGTTCGCTGCCATTGCAATCGGTAGCACCGGAAAACCTAAGCGCCGCCAGCCAGTATCTGCGCGAACGGTTGCAGACCAACCTGCAGGCTCCGCCCTCACTCGATGAGCTGGCACATGAGTGTCACATGCGCAAAGAGACGCTGATCCGCGCTTTTAAGCAGGACACCGGGCTGACGCCAGGAAGTTATCTGAACATCATACGGATTGACTATGCCCGCCAGCGGCTGCGGGCCGGGGACGAAATTGCCGATGTCGGCTATCAGAGCGGGTTTGCCGACCAGAGCCATTTCCATCGCACCTTTGTTCGCTACACCGCCGCCACACCGCGCCAGTACGCGTTGGGGCGATCAATATCAGACAATAATTAGCGCTGCGTCAGGCGTATGGTGATCTCAGATTCATTGTCTGAGGTCGCTATGTCGCTGCTTTCTGTCCTTTTTCCGTCTGCTTTTCCCGCGCTGGCGCTGGCACATTTTGTCGCACTACTCAGCCCCGGTCCGGACTTCTTTTTACTGGTCGGTTATGCCGTACGATACCGGATGCGCGGCAGCACCGGGCTGTGCGTGGGTATCGCCGTCGGCAATGGGCTATATATCCTGCTGGCAATTATCGGTTGGGGGATCCTGCGCCAGCTTCCCCTGCTGTTTACCATTATTGAGCTGCTGGGCGCGCTCTATTTATTGTGGATAGGCAGCCTGCTGATACGCAGTCGCCCGCAAACTCTGACCGGAACAGATGCCCGGTCTACCTGTCCAGGATTTGGTAAACAGCTGCTGCTGGGATTGGGTTCGTCACTGCTTAACCCAAAAAATGCACTGTTCTATCTGGCGCTAATGACCGCCCTGCTCGGCCCGTCAGTGACGCTGCTACAACAAACCATGAGCGGGATCTGGATGACCAGCGTGGTGCTGTGCTGGGATCTGCTGATCGTGATGTTCATCGGTTTACCGCAGATCCAGCGGCGGTTAACCATAGGGATCTTGTGGGTAGAGCGTATCGCTGGCGGTGTATTGATTATCTTCGGCTGTGCTATCGCGCTGCGGTTTTTGCAGAGCATCGTAGTCTGATTTGCGGTGCGATTTTCTACACATAAACAGGATAAACTCGTTTAATTAATATCCAATCCGCATTACACTGCGGATGGTTATTACCCGTTCAACTTACTCTTCCTGAGGTGCGATGTGCTGATTGTTACCTGTAATCGTTACGTTTTCTGACCCCGTGTTAGTGAGCGTTTCTCCTGTTTGCGCTTCACGCAGGCAGTGTTTTTGATTACATGAAATTCAGTACATTTGCAGTCTGCTTTTATTCTGTCATCGGCCTGACGTCTCAAAGACGGTATTGAATTTCGCTATTCCCGTTGAGGGTTTTCTCCGACAAGGAGCTGTTTTATGCAACGGATTCTCGCGTTTTTCTCCCAACGCGCTACGACGCTATTTTTTCCTATTGCGTTGATTTTGTATGATTTCGCCGCCTATCTGTCGACGGACTTGATTCAGCCCGGCATCATTAATGTCGTACGCGATTTCAACGCCGACGTCAGCCTGGCGCCCGCTGCGGTGAGCCTCTATCTGGCAGGCGGCATGGCGCTGCAATGGCTGCTGGGGCCGCTTTCCGACCGGATTGGCCGTCGACCCGTGCTGATTGCGGGGGCGTTAATCTTTACCCTCGCCTGCGCTGCCACGCTGTTTACTACTTCAATGACGCAATTTCTGATCGCCCGATTTGTGCAGGGCACCAGCATTTGCTTTATCGCGACCGTTGGCTATGTCACGGTACAGGAGGCGTTTGGGCAAACGAAGGCCATTAAGTTAATGGCGATAATCACTTCCATTGTGTTGGTTGCACCGGTTATCGGCCCGCTCTCCGGAGCGGCGCTAATGCACTTTGTACACTGGAAGATCCTGTTTGCCATCATTGCCGTCATGGGGCTTATCGCCCTGATTGGGTTAATGCTAGCCATGCCGGAAACCGTCCAGCGCGGCGCGGTGCCGTTCAGTGCACGCGGCGTACTGCGCGATTTTCGCGACGTTTTCCGCAACCGGGTATTCCTGTTTGGCGCAGCCACGCTATCGCTAAGCTATATCCCGATGATGAGCTGGGTGGCGGTCTCACCGGTGATACTGATTGATGCGGGCGGCATGACTACATCGCAGTTTGCCTGGGCACAGGCCCCGGTGTTTGGCGCAGTGATCGTCGCCAATATGGTGGTGGTTCGTTTCGTGAAAGATCCGACCCGACCACGCTTTATCTGGCGGGCCGCACCTATACAGCTGAGCGGGCTGGCGGTGCTGATTGTCGGCAATTTACTGTGGCCGCACGTCTGGCTGTGGTCAGTGCTGGGGACCAGCCTGTATGCGTTTGGTATTGGGATGATCTTCCCAACGTTATTCCGCTTTACGCTGTTTTCCAACAACTTACCGAAGGGTACGGTTTCCGCATCGTTAAATATGGTGATCCTGACGGTGATGGCGGTTTCTGTCGAAATTGGACGCTGGCTATGGTTTAACGGTGGCAGGATTTCGTTTCATCTGCTGGCGGTTGCGGCGGGGCTCGCTGTCGTGTTCACGCTGGCAGGCTTACTCAAACGGGTACGCCAACATGAGGCAACGACGTTAGTCACTGAAAACTAACCTGCCCGCTTATCCGGCCTACGACAACTATGTAGGCCGGATAAGGCGCTTGCGCCGCATCCGGCTAGGCTCACATCACCTTACGCAATGCGTGCAAATCCCGCTTCGAGATCGGCAATCAGGTCGCCAATATCCTCCAGGCCAATATGCACCCTGACCAGCGTGCCGCTGAAATCCACCTCTCCAGCCGGGCGGATGCTGTTCAGCTCTTCCGGCTGGTTCGCCAGAATGAGCGACTCAAATCCACCCCACGAATAGGCCATATGGAACAGCGAGAAATTATCGAGGAAATTCGCCATCTGTTCGTCGGTGAGTCTCTTTTTCAGCACAAATGAGAACAGGCCTGAGCTTCCGGTAAAATCACGCTGAAAATACTCATGGCCCGGACATTCCGGTAACGCCGGATGGTTCACCCGCGCCACTTCCGGTCTTGCCGACAGCCAGCGAGCAATATGGATACTGCTCTCCTGATGCTGCTTAAGGCGTACCGCCAGGGTGCGCAATCCGCGGCTGCCGTTGTAGGCGGTATCGGCATCCAGCGTTTGCCCCATCAGATAGGAGTTCTCGCGCAGACGATCCCAACAACGAGCGTTAGACACCGCCGTGCCCAGCATGCCGTCCGAATGACCGATGGTGTACTTCGTTCCCGCCTGAATGGAAATATCCACGCCATAATCCAGCGCTTTGAACAGTACGCCCGCCGCCCAGGTGTTGTCGATCATAATGACAATCTCCGGATTCACCACGCGGATAGCCTTCACCATCCCCGGCACGTCCTGGACTTCCATGGTGATAGAACTTGGTGACTCAAGGAATACAACCTTCGTTTCCGGACGCAGAAGATCGACGATACCTGCACCAATCAGCGGATCGTAATACGTTGTTTCCACATTGAATTTACTCAGGATCTTATTGCAAAAATCCTGGGTTGGCTCGTAGGCCGCACCGGTCATCAGGATATGATCGCCACCCTGAACAAACGCCAGAATCGCATTGGTCACTGCCGCAGCACCACATGGGTACAGCGCGCAGCCAACGCCGCCTTCCAGTTCGCTCATTGCCTTCTGGAAGGCAAAGTGGGTATAGGTTCCGCGACGACCGTAAAACAGCTCACCGTTTGCGCGATTGGCGGTGGCAAATTTCTTGTCCTTCACGGTATCAAATACCAGTGAAGAGGCACGTTGGATAACCGGATTCACCGCTCCCTGGGTGTAGCGTTTGTCACGACCAGCAACAACCAGTTGCGTCTCAAGCTTCATTGCGTCTTTCATAACATCTCCTGTTCTTAATCCGTGTGAAACCTATACCACCGCAGCAGTAGAGTTTATTTCAGTGTTGGTCTGCTTTTTTCCAGCGAACCGTTCAACAATCTGCGCCGCGTTCAAATCATGGATAACGTTAATCAGTGTGGCCGGCGCATCGGTAATGGTGCCCAGCACCACCAGCATCGGGATTGCTTCCATCGGCAGGCCCAGCGTGGTGACGATAAAGATTTCACCGAGGAACGCCCCGCCCGGCACGCCACCAACGATAATGGCGGAGAGCACCGAAATCAGCATCGTCAGGAAGAAGGTTTCGGTGGTGAATTCCATGCCCAGCACGGAATAGATAAAGACGATTTTCAGCGCGGCAATCATCGCCACACCGCCTTTGTTCAGGTTAACCAGCAGCGGAATGGAAACATCAACGATTTCCGGGTTAATCCCCATCGCCTTACCGGCACGCAGCGTCACCGGGAGCGTCCCCAGCGAAGAGCAGGTCCCCAGCGCAGTTGCAGACGGTTCAATCGCGTTACGCCAGAAGGCTTTGACCGCCGGAATACCGCCGCCAATATACGAATAGAGAATCGAGCCAAAAACAAAATAGACCAGCGTGGCAACCATAAACAGGCCGATGGCACGGGCAAAGGTTAACAGTAGTGCAGAGTCCTGACTGGCCATGGTGGCGGCGAAGTAGCAGCCCAGACCAATCGGCGCGACCTTCATAATGATCGAAACGATCTTCATGATCACGGTATTGGCGTCTTCCAGCAGCGACGCAATGCGTTTACCGGCCTGATCCGACTGGCCAATCGCCACACCGGCGATGATCGCCATCACGATCAGTGCCAGAATATTGGACTTAGAGAACAGCCCAATAAAGTCGCTGGTGGTGATCATGCTGACAAAATCCATCTTGCCGCTGCCCGCCTGCACCGACTGCGAGAGATCGATAGTGACGCCCTGCGCCGGGTTATACCAGAGCGCCAGCGCGACGATCCCTGCCGCCGGAATAAAGGCCATCGCGATCGAAACAATAAAGATAATCGCCATAATACGCCCCAACCTTTTCAGGTCGGTCATACTGGCGATCGAAGACATGACGCTGATCCCCACCAGCGGCACAATAATCATAAATAACAGGTTTAAGAATATCTGACCTATTGGCTGGAGTTTACTTGCAAACGATGGGGCATAAATGCCTAATAAGCCGCCAATCACCAGAGCAACTAATAAAATAATCGACGATCTGTAGGGTTCGAGTCGTGACCACATAATCGGTACCTTTAGAATAATAATTAATGAGATTAAATTCACAATGTGATGAGTTTCCGTTTCGCCTCCTTTTAATTTGTGACGTAACTCACCTAAGTTGTTATTTTTTCATTTTGCCAGCAAGTTGTTTCCTGTGATTCAATAGTTGCATGTTTAAAAGGCGAATGTAACGGCCTATTCGTACCGTTTTTGCAAATCACTTGTGAATTAAAGGAAACTATGAGTACGCCGATTTCACTCAAGCATCTGGAGTTTTTTACTAAAATCGTCGACTGCGGAGGATTGTCAGAAGCCGCGGCGCAGCTCAACGTCTCGCCGTCTGCGGTCAGCAAAAGCCTGGCAGCGATGGAAGATACGTTAGGCACGACATTAATTAAACGCACCACCCGCAGTATTACCCTGACCGACGCCGGACAATATCTCTTCAACCGCGCTAATAAGCTGTTGAAAGAGTTCGATGAAACGCTGAATACCACCTCCGGTTATTACCACAGCCCGCAGGGTGAATTACGCATAACCTGCTCAATTGCGTTTGGTTATTCCCGGCTGGTGAACCTGGTGGATAAATACCGCTCCCAGTTCCCGGATGTGAATCTGTATATCGATCTCAACGATAACTTCGTCAATCTGAACGAAACGGATTTCGACATTGCCCTGCGAATTTCCACCGCGCCGCCGCAAAACTATGCGATGCGCAAGCTGGTGCCCGTTCGCTGGGCGTACTGTGCCTCACCCGGCTACCTCGCCAAAAAAGGCATGCCCCAGCGTCGCAGCGATCTGGTAGATCATGATTGCCTGGTTTACCCGGGCCTCACGCCGGTACTGAAGGTGGCAGATGAACAGGATCGACTGCATCAGTTGAAACTACATATGCCGATCCAGGCCAACAGCAGTCTGGTGCTGTTGAAGTCGGTGTTAGAAGATCAGGGGGTGGCATATTTGCCCACTTATTTGATTGGCGATCATATTCAAAAAGAGGAGATCACGCCGCTGATGCTCGACGGCACCATCACCTGTGAAACTCATGCCCTGTATGCGCTGTACTTTCCCAGCAAGTACAGCAATCCGAAGGTGCGATCGTTTATCGATTTTCTGGTCGCAGAACTTGGTCCCTTACCGGCGTGGGATAACTGGATCCCGGAGTAAACCCAGCCCACCTGAAAATGGGAGGCGCACCACATTTTTTGCGCGATCCCCCCGTCTGGCTCTATCCTTAAGCCTATGAATAAAATTGCTGAACTCAAACGTGCCAAGCGACTGGCGCTCTCATTGCTGCTGATCGCTGCCGCGACCTTCGTCATCACGCTATTTCTGCCACCCAACTTCTGGGTGCTCGGGATCAAAGCAATCGCCGAAGCGGCGATGGTCGGCGCGCTGGCGGACTGGTTTGCCGTGGTGGCGCTTTTTCGCCGGGTGCCGATCCCGTTTATCTCGCAACACACGGCTATTATCCCGCGCAATAAGGATCGGATCGGCGAAAATCTTGGTCAGTTTGTACAAGAGAAATTCCTCGATACCCAGTCGCTGATAGCCCTGATCCGCCGCCATGAACCGGCGTTGTTGATCGGCAACTGGTTCAGCCAGCCGGAAAACGCCCAGCGCATCGGCCAGCATCTGTTGCAGATCATGAGCGGTTTTCTCGAACTGACCGACGACTCGCGCATTCAGCGGCTGATCAAGCGGGCGGTGCACAAGGCCATCGACAAGGTCGATCTCTCCGGAACCAGCGCACTGATGCTGGAAAGCATGACCAAAAACAATCGCCATCAGGTGCTGCTCGATACGCTGATCGCCCAACTGATCGCCCTGCTACAGCGCGACAGCTCACGAGCGTTTATCGCCAGACAAATAGTGCACTGGCTGGAAACCGAACATCCGCTGAAAGCGAAGATCCTGCCAACCGAATGGCTGGGCGAGCACAGCGCCGAGCTGGTGTCTGATGCCGTTAACTCCTTGCTGGATGACATCAGCCACGATCGCGCGCATCAGATCCGCCATGCCTTCGATCGCGCTACATTTAAGCTCATCGATAAGCTCAAACACGATCCGGAAATGGCCGCGCGTGCCGAAAGCCTGAAAAGCTATCTGAAGGAAGATGAAGCCTTCAACCGTTATCTTGGCGAGCTGTGGGCAGACCTGCGTCAGTGGGTGAAAACCGACATTAACGCAGATGATTCCCGCGTGAAGCAGCGCATCGCCAGCGCCGGACAGTGGTTCGGCGAAACGCTGGTAGCCGACAGCGCCCTGCGTGCCTCACTAAATGGGCATCTGGAGCAGGCCGCGCATAAGGTAGCGCCAGAGTTCGCCACCTTCCTGACGCGCCATATTAGCGACACGGTGAAAAGTTGGGATGCACGCGATATGTCGCAGCAAATTGAGTTAAACATCGGTAAAGATTTGCAGTTTATTCGCGTCAACGGCACGTTGGTTGGCGGTTCAATCGGGCTGGTGTTATATCTGTTGTCGCAAATTCCGTCCCTGCTGACGCTGGCGAATTTTTAAGGAGAAAGATTCAATGACGATGAGCATCCGCATTTTTTCCCTGCGCGAGACGCCAGAAAAGCTGCACGAGATCACCGCTTACTTTCAGCAGCAATGGGCCTCAGAAGACTCCATGGCGGTATACGAGGATGCATTGCGCCGTTGTATTGGCGCAAAGAATCCGCTACCGCAGTGGTACTGGCTACAGGATGGTGGCAGCATTGTTGGCTGTGCTGGATTGATCACCAATGATTTTATTAGTCGCGGCGAACTGTGGCCGTGGCTATGCGCGCTCTATATCGATCCTCGCTATCGTGGTCACGGTCTGGCGTTTCGCCTGATCGAACATATTGCACAGCAGGCCAGACAGCTGGGTTTTACGCAGCTCCATCTGTGTACTGACCTGGAAGGTTTATACGAGAAAGCAGGGTTTTACTTTAACGGGCCGGGCTATCATCCGTGGGGGGAAGTCTCGCGGGTCTACAGCCGTAACCTTTGATGGCATTCAGCGTTACGCGGTTTTATTTTTACTTTTCATTATCATTTACGCATGTAATATAACAATTACCAGCTAACAGCGCGAAATGAGAGTCCGTATGTCCCAGGGAAGCCCAGATTCAAATCGCCATGCCATCAGTGTCGCGCTCTTTGGCATGCTGGTCTTAACGCTGGGTATGGGAATTGGGCGCTTTCTGTATACGCCAATGCTGCCGGTGCTGCTGTCGGAAGGTCAATTTACGTTTGACCAACTCTCGTGGATTGCCAGCGCCAACTACGCCGGGTATCTGGCGGGAAGCCTGCTCTTCTCCTTTGGGCTCTTTCATCTCCCCTCACGCTTACGTCCGATGTTGCTAACGTCCGCGCTCGCTACCGCAGGGCTGATTCTGGCGATGGCCAGCTTTACGCAGCCCGCGCTGGTGATGCTGATCCGCTTTCTGGCGGGCGTCGCCAGTGCCGGTATGATGATCTTTGGCTCGATGATCGTTCTGCATCATACCCGGCATCCCTTCGTGATCGCGGCGTTGTTCTCCGGCGTTGGCGCAGGCATTTTGCTGGGCAATGAATATGTCATTAGCGGGCTGCATTTTGCGCTGTCCTCGCACACGCTCTGGCTGGGCGCGGCGGCAGCCTCGGCTCTGTTCTTTGTGCTACTGGTTATACTCCTGCCATCTCGCGACCACGTGCTCCCCGCCGCGGCCCCGGTAAAAACAGAGCATCAGCCTATGTCCTGGTGGCTGTTGGCGCTGCTGTACGGGCTGGCCGGATTTGGCTACATCATTGTCGCCACCTACCTGCCGCTAATGGCGAAAAGCGCCGGCTCGCCGCTGTTGACTGCCCATCTCTGGTCGCTGGTCGGCATATCAATAATTCCGGGGTGTTTCGCCTGGCTGTGGGCCGCCCGACGCTGGGGAGTATTGCAATGCCTGACGGCGAATTTGTTGATTCAAAGCGCCTGCGTGCTCATGACGCTCGCCAGCGGCTCTTTGCCGCTGCTGGTGATAAGCAGCATGGGTTTTGGCGCAACGTTTATGGGAACCACTTCACTGGTGATGCCGCTTGCGCGACAACTTAGCGTACCGCGCAATATTAATCTGCTGGGCCTGGTCACTCTGACTTACGGCATTGGGCAAATACTTGGTCCGCTATTAACCAGCCTGCTGGGAAGCGGCGCACTGGCGATCGTTAACGCCACGGTGTGCGGCGCCGTCGCGTTGTTTATTGCGGCACTTATCAGCCTCACGCAATTATACAAACAGCATTTCGCCTCGCCAAAAAGGGTATAACCGGCAACCTTCTAAAGAAGGTATATTCGGATTAGTCCGCAATTAAATGTCAACATTTAATAAACCGCAAATAATCGGTAATTACCCACCAGACAATTTATAATTCCCGTCCGTTCATTTATAAACTCAATTTAAAATGCGTAAAAATGGACATATTAATTCAACATCAACACTATCTTCGGGAAAATACATGTCGTGGTTTAAAATAATATTACTGGGGTTGATTATTTTAGTGGGTTTAATTGGCACGCTAAAGGATTATAAAGACTTTGGCCTGTTTGGCGCACTGGGATTGTTTATTATTTTCCTATTATCAACAACATTTTTATGGCAATGGGCATCTGGCAATGGCGGTTTAGCGGTGTACAGCAGGAAGAGAGTCAGCCGGTTTAAACGCCGGCAGATATAAAAAAGGCGTCTTAACCAGGACGCCTTTTTCATACCAGAACAAAAAGTTAGAACTGGTAGGTCAGACCCGCAGCAACCTGGTTATCGCTGTCTTTACCATCGAGCAGGTTAATTTTGTAACCTACATCAGCCACGATGTTTTTGTTGAAGTAGTAGTCTGTACCCAGCGCGACGTATTCGGTCAGGTCATTATTGTTGTTATCACGCGCGTGGACGTAAGCCACGTTCGGACGCAGACCAAAATCAAACACATACGCAGCCATCGCTTCAAAGTGCTCAGCTTTGTCCGCATCCTGAATCAGGTTGTGGGACTCTCCGTACATAGTCGCTACATAGATAGCATTAGCATCATATTTCAGACCCGCGCCCCAGAACTCTGCGTTTTCGCCATTCCAACCTTTTTGTTTCTGCTGAGCAGTAACAGAACTGTTGGTATAGGCCGCAATTGCAGATATGCCAGAATCCGCAATGTTGTCATAACCCAGGGAGAAGCCGTAGCCATTGCCATGCTGTTTCGACGGATCAGAATTGGTGTCATCCTGGCCCTGATATTGCGCCCCGACGTTCAGACCATCAACGGCACCAAACAGATTTTTGGTGCGAAGTGTTGCAACGCCAGAAGTGCGTGTAGTAAGGAAGCGGTCAGTATTTTCAAAGGAGTCACCGCCGAACTCTGAGAGAGTATCAGTATAAGCTCCCACATCGTAAGCGATACCATAGTTGCGACCATAGTCAAAACTGACGTCATGACCATAATCCAGGCCAGCAAACGCCAGACGTGTATTAACGCCATTCTGAGAACCTTCTGCTTTAGCGGCATCAAACTGACTTTCAAATTGCCCGTAACCGGTCAGTTGATCGTTGATTTGCGTCTCACCGCGAAAACCCAGACGTGCGTAGGTTTCATCAGCATTAGTACCATCAGTCCAGGAATGGGCTGCTTTTACTTTGCCGTAGAGATCCAGCTTGTTGCCATCTTTATTATAAATTTCCGCTGCATGAACGGAGGTTACCCCTAATGCCATTACAGCTATGGATTAAGGGGCAATACCAATAACACACCAAAAAAATACCAATGAAGGTAATAATGAAGTGGCAAGACATAATTCATTTTTGGATTTTCAATCAAAACCGGACAGCGATAATTACTCGAGACTTTGACTCTCATTAACTGAGCGATGCAACATTAATGCTTCAGCAATAATATCTTGTTTACTTTTACGGGTTTCAAATGCCAGCGTTCGCACATATTCCCACAAAGAGGTATCGACACGGGCACTTAAAAGAACCATATCTTTTGATCGGGTCCCTCTGGGTTTTCGAATATCGGGATAGTCTCGAGATGGCATTTTCAACTCCTGAACGTAATAACACGCTTATGGCGATGAAATATGCAGTTAGTGTAAAAACATGTCAACGGCAAAATACAGGCGTAATAGTAATGAAACTGTTAATAAAAAGCAGAAAAATGGAACGATATTTCAAATGAAAGATAACTTGATTATGGAATAATGTGTAATGCTAACTTTACGTATATTGGCTTTTATTCATTTGATTAAAAAAGCATGAAACATTTACATCAACCATATCACCAATCAAAACATCATTATGACCAATAAGTTACGCATCGTTATTAATGTCTACATTTACGCGAACCGCTTGTTTTTATGTGTAGTTATGCCGGTAAACCTTATCCTGATTACTGCAGAGATCGCGTTGATTCTCACTTGACCCAGATCCGTTTTGTCTAAAAATAAGCATGGAAAGGTAAAAATAAGGTAAATGACACATTTTTTCGCATGCGAAAATAAGTTGTTTTTAATTGATTTAAATCAATTTGCACCGCACAAAGGGGACGAAAAAATGTTCATCCGAGGCGATGGAAACAATTTTTTACGTGACTTTCAGAACGTGAAAAGCGGCCCTGCCGGGCAATGAATGAGGATGCGGAAAACGCGGTGCGGGCCGCAATAGCCCGCGTATGAGAGGAAGGAAAATCAGGCGTTAACTTTATCCAGCGGCCAGGAATCAAACAGATAACCATCAAAATCAATGTCATCGACATTTGAAAACTCCAGCAGACGCTGTTTGACATTTTCCAGATGCTGCCACATGGCCAGCTTGGCCGCGCGGGCATCTTTTTTGATTAATGCAGCCAGGATCTGTTTATGGTCGCCCATCCACTCTTTCCGGTAGTGGGTATCGTCGAGGTGGCTATGGAGCTGGATCCACATCGGGTTGTTCTCACGCCACTGCCATGACTGGCGAAACAGCTCCACCAGCATGCTGTTATGCGTGGCTTCAGCTATGGCGAGATGGAACTGCATGTCGCCGCTTTCAGAACCGTTCGGCTCGCTGGAAGCCAGCTCCCGCTCTTCCAGTTGCAACGCCTGGCGCATTTTGACGATATCTTCGCGGGTAGCCTGCAGCGCGGCAAATTCGGCAATGTTGCTTTCCAGCAGCTGTCGCGCCTGCAACAGTTCAAACGGGCCCGCATCATTGCAATGATTTGCATCCGTACTGTCGATAGTCTGCGCATCCGCATTGTCGAGCACGTAGATCCCGGCTCCGCGGCGCACGTCCACCAGGCCTTTAATTTCCAGCATGATTAACGCTTCGCGAACTACCGTGCGAGTGACATTGAGCATCTCGGCAATTTCACGCTCTGGCGGCAAGCGTTCACCGGGCTGGTACGGCGTCTGGACAATCAGATCGCGGATCATGGCACCCACTTCCTGGTAGGGTCTTTGCTGAGAAGTGTTCGATTTCATCGTGTTATGTCCGTCAGATGCGTGTAATCAGATACGGGGAATAGGTATCGAACTATAGCATTTGCGGGAGGGCAAAAACAGAAAACGGGTCAACCAAACCAATATTTTGATTGACCCGTCATAGTTCGGAGGTTATGCGTCAGCGCTTAATGCCGCAACGCACTCACGTGCGCCGTGTTCACATAGCTGTTGATACGTCGCGATAATGGTCTCCACAAAGCCAGCGTTTTCCGCCAGGTCATGACCAAAAATGCCAGACAGCCCCAGCAGCGCCGTCACGCGCTCGGCGCCCTGGTACTGTTGGTTAATGTGTTGAAATTCAGCCAGCATAGGGTCGACAACATCAATGGCCTGCCCTTGCTCATCCACACCGTGGGTGTAGCGCATCCAGCCCGCCACGCCCAGCGCCAGGTGACGCCAACTGCTGGCATTTTGCAGGTGCAGACGCACCGGATCCAGCAGGCGCTGCGGCAGTTTCTGGCTGCCGTCCATCGCAATCTGCCAGGTACGGTGGCGCAGAGACGGGTTGCTGAAACGCTCGATCAGCAGCGTCGCGTAGGCGTTGAGATCGGTGCCTTCCGGCATCGAGAGCGTCGGCGCCTGCTCCTGCATCATCAGCGCAAACGCCGCTTTGCGGTACGCCGGATTGGTCATGGTATCGGCGATGGTTTCATAGCCGCCGAGATAGCCCAGATACGCAAGGAAAGAGTGGCTGCCGTTGAGCATGCGCAGTTTCATCATTTCAAACGGCACCACGTCGGCCACGAACTGTGCGCCAACCTTGTCCCAGTCAGGACGACCGTTGACAAAATTGTCTTCAATTACCCACTGACGGAACGGTTCACAGGCGATAGCACACGGATCGTAAACACCCAACTGGTCGGCAATCTCCTGCAACGTTTCCGGCGTCGCCGCCGGAACAATGCGGTCGACCATAGTGCACGGGAAAGTCGCATTAGCTTCAATCCACTGCGCCAGCTGCGGGTCGCGCGCCTGCGCCAGCCCCAGAACTGCGACTTTCGCCACATGCCCATTTTCACGCACGTTATCGCAGGACATCACGGTAAAAGCCGCCAGCCCCTGCTCACGGCGCAGGTACAGCGCTTGTACGATGTAACCAATCGCCGATTTCGGCGCGGTCGGATTCGCCAGATCGTGTTTAATCAGCGGGTTATTGAGATCTAACTGACCGCTGGCCGCATCGGTGCAGTAGCCTTTTTCGGTGACCGTCAGCGAAACAATTGCCGTCTGCGGGCGCGCCATAGCCTGTAAAATACCGTCACAGCCGTCAAGATCCGGGTGCAGCGCTTCTTTCATTGACCCGATCACTTTCAGCACGGTGTTGTCCGCGCCTTTTTCCGCCACGGTATACAGCAGTTGCTGCTTGCGCAGATTTTCAATCAGTACGCAGTCGTTACCCGGCATCAGGTTAACTTCACAGATCCCCCAGTCGCTGTCAGTGGTTTCCAGCAAATGATGGGTGTACAGCGCCTGATGCGCGCGGTGAAAAGCGCCACATCCCAGGTGAACAATGCGGGATTGCAGGCGCGAGCGGTCCCATGCAGGGCGCGCAACCGGCAGGTCGCTATTGGCAATTGTCGTTGTCATCGTGAACTCCAGAACCCGTTGAAAGGCCAACGGATGAGAAAAGAAAAAGCCGGCCAGACAGGTGGCCGGCAACTCGCTTTAGCGGCTAAAGAAAGCGCGCTGGATAGCCATCTCAACGCCGCGCACTTCCGCCAGCCCTTTCAGTCGACCAATCGCGGAGTAGCCTGGGTTGGTTTTCTTTTTCAGATCGTCCAGCATCTGGTGGCCATGGTCCGGACGCATCGGGATCAGATCCTCTTTACCCTCGGCTTTACGGCGTTGTTCTTCTTCAACGATCGCTTTCACCACCTCGTACATGTCGACATCGCCATTAAGATGCGCCGCCTCATGGAAGGTTTTCGGGTTATCTTCACGCAGCGTGGAGCGCAGATGGGTGAAGTAAATGCGTGGGCCAAACTGTTTGATCATGTCGACCAGATCGTTGTCCGCCCGCACGCCGTAGGAGCCGGTGCACATGGTGAAACCGTTCGCCATACTGTTGACCGTATCGACCATCCACTGCATATCTTCCACGGTGGAAACAATGCGCGGCAGGCCAAGGATCGGGCGCGGCGGATCGTCCGGGTGTACCGCCATGCGTACGCCTGCTTCTTCCGCCACCGGAATAATCGCCTTCAGGAAGACGGCAAAATTCTCACGCAGCGCGGCTTTGTCGATATCTTTATAGCGCGCCAGATGCTGGCGAAACTGGTCAAGCGTGTAGCCCTCTTCCGCACCCGGCAGACCGGCGATGATGTTGCGGGTCAGACGCGCTTTGTCTTCATCGCTCATGTTGGCGAAGCGTTCATTTGCCTGAGCAATCTCTTCGGCGGTGTAGTCCGCTTCCGCGCCCGGACGCTGGAGGATATGCAGCTCAAAGGCGGCAAACTCAATCTGGTCAAAACGCAGCGCTTTGGAGCCGTCCGGCAGAACGTATTCCAGGTCGGTACGGGTCCAGTCGAGAACCGGCATGAAGTTGTAGCACACGGTACGAATACCGCACTGAGCCAGGTTACGCAGGCTTTGCTGGTAGTTGGCGATCCACTGCAGATAGTTGCCGGAACGGGTTTTAATGTCTTCGTGGATCGGCACGCTTTCGACGACCGACCAGACCAGGCCCGCCTGCTCAATAATGGCTTTGCGTTTTAGGATCTCATCAACCGTCCACACTTCCCCGTTCGGGATATGGTGCAAGGCGGTGACAACGCCTGTGGCACCCGCCTGACGTACATCCGCTAAGGTGACCGGATCGTTAGGACCATACCAGCGCCATGTCTGTTCCATGTTTTATTCCTCGTTACGTTATGGACTCGACGATATGGCACATAAATTCCTCCTTTTGGTATGACATGTCAACCTGAAGCTTAAAATTGGTTAACCAAATCACGATTTATTCTATTGAGATCGCCATTTTACGGCCCTGTTGCTCAGTAATAATGTAAACATGTAACGCAATGTGACATTCATCGCATCAATGGTTAACCAATATATGTAACATCTCAACCAAAATCATAATAGTTCAACCAATAAAGGTAGACGTTATATGCACGTTCTCAATATTCTGTGGGTCGTATTCGGCATCGGTCTGATGCTGGTGCTCAATCTAAGATTCAAAATAAACTCGATGGTCGCCCTGCTGCTGGCGGCGCTCTCGGTCGGTATGCTGGCGGGTATGGATTTAATGGAGCTGCTGCACACCATGAAATCCGGCTTTGGCAGCACGCTGGGTGAACTGGCGATTATCGTGGTATTCGGGGCGGTCATCGGTAAGCTGATGGTTGATTCCGGGGCGGCGCATCAGATTGCCCATACGCTGCTGGCGCGCCTCGGCCTGCGCTATGTGCAGCTGTCGGTAATCATTATTGGTCTGATCTTCGGCCTGGCGATGTTCTATGAAGTGGCATTTATTATGCTGGCGCCGCTGGTGATAGTCATTGCCGCGGAGGCGAAGATCCCGTTCCTCAAGCTGGCGATCCCCGCCGTTGCCGCCGCCACCACCGCTCACTCGCTGTTCCCACCGCAGCCGGGTCCGGTGGCGCTGGTTAACGCCTACGGTGCGGACATGGGCATGGTTTACATCTACGGTATTCTGGTGACCATTCCGAGCGTGATCTGCGCCGGACTTATCCTGCCGAAATTCCTCGGCAACCTCGATCGCCCAACGCCGTCATTCATGAAGGCCGACGTACCGGTTGACCAGAATAACCTGCCATCCTTCGGTGTTTCTATCCTGGTGCCGCTGATCCCGGCGATCATCATGATCTCCACCACCATCGCCAACATCTGGCTGGTGAAAGGGACGCAGGCGTGGGAAGTGGTCAACTTCTTAGGCTCTTCACCGATTGCAATGTTTATCGCTATGGTTGTCGCCTTCGTGCTGTTTGGTACTGCGCGTGGTCACGACATGCAGTGGGTGATGAATGCCTTTGAAAACGCGGTGAAAAGCATCGCCATGGTGATCCTGATCATCGGCGCGGGCGGTGTACTGAAGCAGACCATTATTGATACCGGCATTGGCGATACCATCGGCATGCTGATGTCGCACGGCAATATTTCTCCGTACATCATGGCGTGGTTGATAACCGTGCTGATTCGTCTGGCAACGGGTCAGGGCGTAGTCTCAGCCATGACGGCAGCAGGGATTATTAGCGCCGCCATTCTCGACCCGGCAACCGGTCAACTGGTAGGCGTCGATCCGGCGTTACTGGTACTGGCAACGGCGGCGGGCTCCAACACCCTGACCCATATCAACGATGCCTCGTTCTGGCTGTTCAAAGGCTACTTTGACCTGTCGGTGAAGGATACGCTGAAAACCTGGGGTCTGCTGGAGCTGGTGAACTCCGTGGTTGGCCTGATTATCGTATTGATCATCAGCATGATTGCATAACGTCGATACCGCTCTGGCCGGCAGCGCCAGAGCGGTTATCCATCCTGCCTCAACAATCCTCAATAATCAGATACACCGCCTTCACCGGGCCATGCACCCCAACCACCTTGATAAGCTCAATATCCGCCGTCGAGCTGGGCCCACTAATGATGTTAATGCACGATGGCATACGCTCACCGGCCTGCGCCTTCTGATGCAGTTTTTCTGCCAGTTGCGCCACGCGCGGCAGGATAGTGCTTTTACGCAGCACGAAAATTGAGGATTCCGGCAACAGGCTCAGGGAACGCCCGCGCTCCGGCGCGGAAAACAGCACCACGCCGCCGGACTCGGTCAGGCCATACTCGGCATACACCACGCCCACTTTCGCCTTTTCGGCCTGGGTAATATTTTCGCTGCCACGCGCCGGATCCCAGACCACGGCGTTGCATTCCTGTTGCAAGCGTTCGGTAATGCCCAGCGCCGCCAGCCGGCTGTCGCCGCTCAGCACCACCGGCTGCTGGCCCAATTCTTCGCACAGACGGAGCGCCGCATCTGCGGCCTGGTCTTCGCGAGTCAGCTCACAGCGAGCCAGCATCACTTCACTGGCAAACTGGACAAACGCATCGCAGCGCTGCTGCGGGCTAAGTTCGGTCAGGCGCTCGTTAGCATAGTTGTTAACCGGTGCGACATCCGCTTGCGGTTCGAAGCGCAGCGGGCGACCCAGCGTCTGGGCGATGGTATTTAAAAACGCGGTACGGTTATCCATTCTTTTTCTCCTGCGCCTGATGTTTCTTAAACCAGCTACGGAAGCTCTCGCCGTCGGCATCAGGCAGATCGCGCGCCTCCATCCAGTCACCAATCGCGCCAACCTTGAGCGGCGTTTTGCCGCCATTGATAAACCAGCTCGCCGCATGTGCGCCCGCCATCATCCCGACTTTCCACAGCCCCGGATGGCTATTGGCGTAGGCGAACATTTTGATCGCCCGTCGCTCGGCTTTCGGCGTAATGCCCTCCTCGGCCATCACCCGGCGATGACGCAGGATCAGTTTTGACAGCGGAATCTTAACCGGACAAACGCTGTCACAGGCCGTACATAATGAACAGGCGTATGGCAGATCTTTAAAATCTTTATAGCCGCCGAGCAGCGGAGAGATCACCGCGCCGATAGGGCCGGGATAGATAGAACCATAACCGTGTCCGCCAATGTGGCGGTACGCCGGGCAGGTGTTCATACAAGCCCCGCAGCGGATGCAGCGCAGCACATCGCGAAACTCAGAGCCCAGCACCTGTGAGCGGCCGTTATCGACAATCACCAGATGGAACTCTTCCGGGCCGTCGACGTTATCCGCCTCGCGTGGGCCGGTCAGCCAGGTGTTGTAGCCCGTCAGACGTGCGCCCACGGCGCTGCGCGCCAGCATGGTGATCAGCACATCCACCTCGGCAAAGGTCGGCGCGATACGCTCCATGCCCATCACCGCAATGTGCGTTTTCGGCAGCGTGGTACACATACGCGCGTTGCCTTCGTTGGTCACCAGGCAAACAGAGCCGGTTTCCGCCACGGCAAAGTTACAGCCGGTAATACCGATTTCGGCACTGAGGAAATCCTCGCGGATCTTCTGGCGAATGAATAAGGTCATCGCCTCTGGCGTTTCCGGGCCGTCATACCCCAGACGTTCGTTCAGCACGCGGCGGATCTGATAGCGATCTTTATGAATAGCCGGGACCACAACGTGCGAAGGCGGATCCTGATCCAACTGCAAGATATATTCGCCGAGATCGGTTTCGATCACCTGAATTCCCGCATCCTGCAGCACATGGTTGACGCCGATCTCTTCGGTCACCATCGACTTGGACTTCACCACCTTCTTCGCATTTTTACTTTGCGCGACCTGCAAAATGTAGCGGGTAGCGTCTTCTTTGGTCTTTGCGAAATAAACGTGGCCGCCGTTTTCCGTCACTTTCTCGGAGAGTTGATACAGGTAAGCATCGAGGTTGCTCAGAACGTGGTCGCGGATCTGGCTGGCACGATCGCGCCATTCTTCCCAGTGGCCTAGCTCATCAACCATTTTCTGCCGATTCGCACCAATACGCTCCTGCGCGTTGGCCACGGCTTTGCGCATGATCGGATCTTCGATCTGCTGACGAATGCGCAGTTTAAATTCTACATCGCTGGTTTTTATCGACATCTCTTTCCCCTCAGCGGCTCATCAGCACTTCAGCAATATGCATCACTTTGACCGGCTGGCCTTCGCGTTGCAGTCGGCCGCCAATATTCAGCAGGCAGCTGACGTCAGCGCCGATCAAAAACTCCGGCTTCGCATCCATCAGATGTAAAACTTTCTCTTTCACCATCTCGCCGGAGATCTCGGCCATCTTGACCGAGAACGTCCCGCCAAAGCCGCAGCAGGTGTCCTGATCGGCAAACGTCAACAGCTCCAGTCCGCGCACGTTTTTCAGCAGCGTGAGCGGCTCTTCCTTCACCCCCAGTTTGCGGGTCAGGCTACAGGAAGGATGATACACAGCGCGGCCCTGCAGGCTGGCACCCACGTCCACCACGCCCAGTTTGTTGACGATAAAAGAGGTGAGATCCTGCATACGTCCGGCAACCTTCTCGGCGCGCAGCGCCCATGCGGGCTCATCCGCCAGATACGTCGGGTAGCTTTTTACCGCGTAGGTGCAGGAGCCTGCCGGGGAGATAATCGGATCGTCGTTGTCTTCCAGGGCGGCGATCAGGTTTTTCATCCCGGGGATCGCCTCTTTGATGTAACCGCTGTTGATGGCTGGCTGACCGCAACACCCTTGCTTCTCGGGGAAATTAACGCGACAACCCAGTTTTTCCAGCAGCAATACGGAGTCTCGTGCCATCCGTGATTTCAGTGCGTCACCAATACAGGTAACAAAGAAATTTACATTCACAATAACTACTCCATTGCTTCATTTCTGTTTATTGCGCTTGATATCGCGATATCAAACAAATGTTCATTCGTATTTCATGCCCAGTTTTTCTGTTTGCTGGTTTTACCAATACCTGGGTTCATGGTGATGCTCTGATCGTTTTCCTTTGATGACGACTCTCCTCTTCTTATATCAGGACAATCGCAAATGTCTGTATTTTCATTTGTATGACAAAACCAAATAATCCCCTAATCGACTCGCACATGCAATACCCTGGTTTATTTATTTCGGCCTCGCTCACATTTTTATATTGGAAACCACAGCGTTATTAACACCTTAGAAAACAGTTTCAGGTGATTACCACTGTTGTCACTACCATTATTAAAAAGTTTATTAAATAACTACTTATAGGTATTCAATCGGCACTTAAGTATATTTACCCGGCATTGGATTTTAATTAAAAGATTACAATAGTTACAAAACTACAAATCATAATTACTTTATTCACTGAAGCGATTCAGTTTGCATACTTTATTAGAACAGCAATGTAGCCTCCCCACCATAAATATAAATCAGGTTTAATGAACCAATTGGGAATAGCAATGAACGAATATTTTATGTTTGCCCTGGCACTCTCTCCGTTACTACTGATGGTATTTTTAATATTGAAATTGAAAATGCCCATCCATTATTCAGTACTGATCTCTTTGGTATTCACCGCTGCACTATCGGCAATATTCTGGGAAATGCCCGTACAAAATCTAAAAGCCGCGATAGGCTATGGCGCGCTGAAGGGATTATGGCCGATTGTGATCGTGATCCTCGGCGCTATCTTCAGTTATAACGTCATGCAGGCGACCAAAGCGCTGGATATTCTGCGCGATATTCTCGCCAGTATAAGCGAAGATAAGCGTATTCAGGTGCTGCTGATTTCATGGTGCTTTGGTGGATTTCTTGAAGCCGCGGCGGGTTATGGTACAGCGGTCGCCATTCCGATCGGCATTCTTATCGCACTGGGTTTCAATCCGCTGAAGGCGGCGATTGCCTCTCTGGTGGCAAATACCGTTCCCACTGCATTCGGCGCGGTCGGGATCCCGGTTTCTATTCTGGCAGAACAGGTTAACCTGCCGGTTTATACCTTAGGCGGAACCATTATTCTGCAGCTCGCGCTGTTTAATATCCTGCTGCCGTTTGTGATTGTCTGCATTATTGGCGGCGGCCTGAAAGCCATTCGCGGCGTATTTCTGATCACGTTGATTTGCGGTATTACCACGCTGGTTCCGCAGTATTTTGTCGCTATTCATCTCGGTGCTGAATTACCCGCCTTTGCCGGTAGCCTGGTCAGCCTGTTTGCCGTGGCGATGGTTAGCCGTCTGCGCAAAGGGAAAACCGATCCCGAGTGGCGAATTGAAGTCAGCCATACCCGCGAAACCACGCCGCGCTCGGCAAAAGTGTTGTTCCGAGTTGGCTCTATTTATCTGTTTATTTTTGTGTTTATCCTGATGTGTTCGCCGCTTTTCCCGACGATAAAAGGCGCAGCCTCACAACTGGCCTCGGTGCTACATTTCACGTTGGCTGATGGCAAAACGATGGCATTGAAAGTTGAATGGGTGACCACGCCAGGGATGCTGATCATCTTTGCGACCATTATTGGTGGTTTTATTCAGGGAGCGTCCGCACGCGGGATGCTGGAAGTATTTATCAAAACGATTTTCCAGCTTAAAAACTCTATCGTCGCAATTATGGCGATCGTCGCGCTGGCCACGGTGATGGATCTCAGCGGGATTATCTCCACGCTGGCGCAGTCGATTGTCGATCTGACCGGCAGCTCGTACGTCTTCCTCGCCCCGGTGATTGGCGCGCTGGGCACGTTTGTTACCGGCAGCGATACCAACTCGAACATTTTGTTCGGAAAACTGCAAACCATTGCCGCCAGCAAACTGCATATCGATCCCAACTGGCTGGCAGCGGCCAATACCTCTGGCGCAACGGGCGGGAAAATGATTTCGCCGCAAAGCATCGCCATCGCGGTATCCGCCACAAAAATGGACGGTCAGGCCAACCAGATCATGTCTGGCACCATGAAATACTGCTGCGCCTATATCGTGATCCTCGGCTTAAAGGTTGGCCTCTTTTATTACTGGTTTATGGCGTAAGCCATTGTCAACCCCGTCAAATTTGCGGCAACCGTATTTGACGACGCGGTGACCAAAAAGGTTTACACCTCCCCGGGAACGGAACGAGGCGACAGACTTTACGATTTGTCGGCGCTGACTAAAATAGCGCCGATGTTTCAAATCGAGGATTGTTGTTATGTTGTTCTGGAAAAAGATGGTGAAGAAGTTCGACGCCTTTTCCGCGTTGATTCCACCACGCTACTTCCGCGTGTAATACTGGGCACTTATGCCTGATGGCGCTTCGCTTATCAGGCCTACGTTTCGCATTCATTTGTAGGCCTGCGTTTCACGCTCATTTGTAGGCCGGATAAGGCGCTAGCCGCATCCGGCAGCAGCGTAAAATGTTCACCCCTTTCTCTTACGCAGTCCGCACGCTCTTAACATCACAACCCAAATACGAAGCCATGCAAAACGGTAGACCAGCGGATGCTGAAACCTCAGCAATGTCAGAAACACAGAGCCCCCTTGCGGCTTCAGATCACCGTGGCCTGATAGCGAACCTGTGGGTCCATAATCTGGTGGCGCGCGTCTATCAGCCGCAGTTCATACGAATCATGCTCTTTCGTCAGCCGCATTACCGCGTCAACAACACTGGTGGTCCGCTCCAGTGCCAGCTTGTCCTCATAACCATTGAGCAGTGAGGCCAGCATCACGCTGCAAATCAGATCCCCAACGCCCACCGGCATTTTGGCAAAGGTATACAGCGGCCGGGCAATGTGTAACGTCTGTTCCGGCGTCACCAGCAGCATTTCAAACGCCTGTTTGTTCCGCGAACAGTCGCCGAGATGCTTCACCAGCACCTTCTTTACGCCCCACGACACCAGCTGCCGCGCCGCTTCCACCACCTCGTCAAAACTACGCAGTTGTCTGCCCGTCAGCACGCCCAGCTCATAGAGATTCGGTCCCATCATGTCGGCCAGTTGAATGGCGTCATCGACAAAAAATGACTCCACGCCCTGCGCGACAATGCAGCCTTTTTGCGGGTCGCCCATTACCGGATCGCAAAAATAGAGCGCCTGCGGATTACGCTGACGAATGGTGGTGACCGCGTGCTTCACCTCTTCACAATGGCGTTTATCTCCAAGATACCCGGACAATACGGCATCGCATTGCGCCAGCTTTTGCAGGTCATCCAACCCGCTGATGATCGCGCTCAGCTCGCCGTGCGGCATCGCCATACCCTGCCACATCCCATATTGGGTGTGGTTGGAAAACTGTACGGTGTAAAACGGCCAGACATCGATCCCCGAGAGCTGCATCGGCAACACAGCGGCTTTATTTCCGGCATAGCCATAAACAACCGACGACTGAACAGACAACACGTTTTTCATTTTGACTCCGTCTAACGAAACGTTGGCAGCAGACCAAATACGTCCAGAACAACCGTCAGATAGACAACCGCTCCGCAGACAATCACCAGGTTAAGCACGGTGTTATTACAGGGCGCGGTATAGCTGGCGGTTGGGAAACGTTTCCGCGCGGCTTTCACCAGGAACGGCGGCAGGATCACGCTCCAGATGGTAAAGGCCAGACCGGCGTAACCAATCGCGTGCACAAAACCGTTCGGGAAGAAAAAGCACACGGCGGCTGGCGGGAAGTAGGTCACCAGCGCGGTTTTCAGGCGGCCCATACCGTCGTCCGGGAAGTGAAACAGATCGGCGATGTAATCGAACAGGCCAAGCGTCGCCGCCAGCAGGGAACTGGCTACCGCGAAGTTGCCGAAAAAGGTGAGGATCAGATCCATATACCGGCTGGTGAACAGCCCGCTGATGGCCTCGACAAACACATCGATATTGCCGCCTTTGGCGATGATCGGCGGGAATGAGGAACGGCTGATGTTACCCATCGTCACGCCCAGCCAGAAAATATACAGCAGCAGAGCAAACAGCGTACCGATGATAATCGAACGCGTAATATTCGAGACTCCGCTTGTGCCATACAGTTTGACCAGGCTCGGCACGTTACCGTGAAAACCAAACGAGATGATGCAGAACGGCAGCGTCATCAGGATGTACGGCAGATACTGCGAATTGGGCAACGCCACCGCCACGCTGTCGATGAGTTTTGCCACTTCGATATGGCCAATCAGCCCGGAGAACGTGGCAAAGAACGCCACAAACTTACCGATAATCAGCACGGTAGTGATGCGTCCAACCAGCAGGGAGCTATACCAGGCAATCGCGCCGACCAGCATACTGACGATCACCACCGAGATATTCGCCGGAAAGCGCACGCCGCTGTATTTGAACACAGTTTGCGCCATCACCGCCGACGAACCGGAGATATAGGCATAGGTCAGAATATACAGCACAAAGCCGAAAGCGATACCAACCACGATATTCCACTTCCGGCCTAATAAATCCTGAGTAAAGGTATTAAAACTGGCACCGGCGCCATAATGCAGGTTAACTTCAACCAGCATCAGACCGGTTAATAACATCATGATGGCGATAAACAGAAGAATAACAGACGCACCGGGGAACCATACGCCGGCCATCGCAATCGGCAGGGAGAACATCCCGCCACCCACTACGGTCGCGATAACCAACATGGTTCCGCTAATCAGTCCGGGGGTACTACTCTGTCGCTCAATGGCATTAATATCCATGATAAATGTTCCTGTAGACTATTCGTTATAATTACAGCTGTCATTTGTACATCATGCGGATAATAAAAATGTCGGAGTCAGGGTTTACTTTTTTTAGTTATGTCACGGTAACGGGCACCGCAAAGGCTTCCTGTTCATGGAAAAGGAATACAAAAAAGCCCCATCACGTGATGGGGCCATAACTATTTTTTAGATGTAATCAAAGCGTGCAGTAAAGAAACGCAACTGCTTCGGCTCGTAAATAAACTTCAGCCCGCGAATATCTTCTTTGTGCTGGTAAAGTTTAATAATACCGTCAGCCACAACATCCATATGTGCGTAGGTATAAACACGACGTGGAATAGTCAGACGCACGGTTTCCAGTTTCGGTCTGTGGTGTTCACCGGTCACGTTATTACGGCCCGCAGAGATAATTCCGCGCTCCATACTGCGCACGCCGGTTTCCACATAGATGCTGGCAGCCAGACTTTGTGCCGGGAACTCATCTTGCGTCAGATGCTCGCAGAAGCGACGCGCATCGAGGAATACCGCGTGACCACCTACCGGTTCAACAATCGGTACGCCAGCGGCTTTCAGCTTATCGCCCAGGTAGCGAACCTGCTTCACGCGGTGCTCAATATATTCGTACTGCATGGCTTCACGCAGGCCAATCGCCATGGCTTCCATATCACGTCCGGCCAGGCCGCCGTAAGATGGCATCCCTTCGTAGACCACGACTAACTCTTTGGCAGAAGAGAACATTTCGTCATCGTTCATGCACAGGAAGCCGCCGATGTTCACCAGACAGTCTTTTTTACCACTCATGGTACAACCGTCGGCGTAGCTGAACATCTCATGCACGATCTCGGCGATGCTCTTGTTCTCAAAGCCCTGCTCTTGCTCTTTGATAAAGTAGGCGTTTTCTACGCAGCGGGTAGCGTCGTAGAACACTTTAATGCCATGCGCTTCTGTCAGTTCACGCACCGCACGCATGTTCGCCATGGAGACCGGCTGCCCACCCGCGAGGTTAACCGTCACCGCCAGGCAGATATACGCAATATTCTCTGCGCCTTTTTCATCAATCAGCTTTTGCAATTTTTTAAGATCGATATCACCTTTAAACGCAATATTCAGACCGGCATCGTGCGCTTCGTCACGAACGATATCGACAAACACCGCACCATTTTTTTCCTGGTGATAACGGGTGGTAGTGAAATACATATTCCCGGCAACATATTGCCCAGGTTTAATAGCCAGCTGCGATAACAGGTTTTCTGCGCCACGCCCCTGGTGAGTCGGAACAATATGTTTAAAGCCAAACAGTTCCTGCACTGTTCTTTCCAGATGATAGAAGTTTTCGCTGCCCGCGTACGCTTCATCACCCATCATCATTCCGGCCCACTGTTTGTCGCTCATTGCGTTAGTGCCACTGTCTGTCAGCAGGTCAATATAAATATCTTTCGAATTTAACAGGAAAGTATTGTAACCCGCTTCCTGCATTTTCTTGAGGCGCTCATCACGCGGGATCATAGATACAGTTTCAACGCTTTTAATACGGAAGGGTTCTGCCGGATAATTCATTTTGTTTCTCCAGTAACAGTGGTCATGTACGTATTAATGTGAAGTAAATCATACCTGGTTCATCAACAAATCCTGATGAAATATAACTATTCGCCTCCTGAGTCAGGGGGAGAAATAATGTGGAGGCACTATGCAAGATTTGATTGATTATGGAAATAGCCCGGTCAACATTAATCACTGGCAATAATTTAAAAAGCTGTAAATGTGAGTGATGCAAATCACACGTCATTTTTTTACCCGTTAATATTCAACAAGTTTTTTTTTGCGTTTCGATTTGCCATTCGTCGTAGTGTGTCTGCGGAGAGTGGAAATACTGAAAACTTAACTTTCCAGGCTGTGCTCGTAATGTATTGGTGAATGAGTACACCTCATTTTGTGAGAGTCGGATCACTTCACGGAGTGATGTTTGTGATTTACATCACCAAAAGTGTAAAGCAAAGTGTACAAACCGATGTTGTTTCAGAGTTTACTATTTGCTTCAGTGAGTGAGATCGCATTTTTGGCCAGATGCAGAGGAGCATTATTTTCTGGAAATGGCAGGTATTTGGCGGATTGGATGAGAATGGATTTATACGGTGAATAATACCGGATTTATTGGGGTGAAGGCGTTTTCTATTTATTCCGAAAGCGTGCTATTCGCGCTTATTTCATCTTATTTACATCTGGACTTCCCCCAGGATACTGGCGTAATTTACAGGGGTTTTATTAGCGCGATGCGAAGGTGCGCCAACACCTGCACATCGCTAATCACAGTAACTATTTCACGAGAATAGCCATCATGACTGATACGCATTGTATTGCAGTTTCATTTGATCCAGAAGTGCACGCCGCAGATAACCGTCGCCTGAAGGTGGGTTATGCGAGCCGTTATCCTGATTACAGCCGTATTCCGGTGAAGTTCGTCCGGTTTCCGTCCATTGTGATGAAGGGCCAGTGGCTGAAAGCCGCCGGATTCGACACCGGCACCGACGTTGATGTTCGCGTAATGCAAGGCTGCATCGTATTAACCGCCCGCGCCGTAGAACCCGAAGAGTCAGAGCTGATGAAATCCCTGCGCGCCGTGGAAAAGCTCTCCGCGCGTAAGCAAAAACAGGTGCTGGAGTTTATCGGGGTAATTGCGGGGAAAGCGTTGAAGGAGTGAGTGTGTGATTGTCATTGTAATTGAGGCGCCTGCGGGCGCCTCTATTGAGCGTTTAGCACAGCATATTTTTCAGTTCTTCTGGGGTATACGGCGGTATGCGCCGGTGCAGCATAGCATGACAGTTTGGACATACGGGGATCAGGTCATTGATGGGATCAAGGCAGTAGTCTTCTTTTATTACCGATAGGGGTACCAGGTGATGAACATGGATAAACCCTTCGGCAATCTTACCGTAGACCTTTGACATATCGATGCCACAGACTTTGCACTGACAACCGTGATGGCGAAGCGCTGCCTGTCGGGCGTTGCGGTCGCGCTCATAGCGATTCACGGTCACCTGAGTCGCTGCCCCTTCTATATATTTAGTTTGCGCTTCGAGTTCTTCAGGAAAGATCGTGTCGCTCACCGCCGCAGCGCGCTTTTTATCCTGAACAATATGAAAACCTTGCTCAGTCAATAATCTGACGCATTTCGAACTGATACCGCCAGAGAAATCCTGAGGGGTAAACGCTTTACCCGTCAAAAGCGTCGCCGCAATTCCGGCAATGGCTTTTGACGGATAGCGACGCCCCTGAAATTCCAGCTCGTAAAGCCGTGCCTCTTTGAAACGATGTGAGAAGCCCGAGTCATAGGCGTGAATGGCCTTGATGATGTACTCGCGCGGCAGCGTGTCAGGTAGTTCATTCATCGGGCAGGTTCCTTTAACCAAAGACTTTCTGAAATAACGGCAAGCGATAAAGTGACGTCGATAGTGTATCGGCCTCACTCCTCTTGATCAGGTGATATTTTGCGAGCATCATCGCAATTATTTACCCGATAATGAAATCAATGACTTCCAGTAAAACCCTACAACAGGCAATTGCCGACATCACCATCTGGCGTAAAGGCGAGCAGCGTGCGCCGCACAAGCCCCTGCTGCTGCTTCATGTGCTGGCGGCTTATCAGCAGGGTCACGGTCGCCTGTTTGACTACGGTTCGGAAGTTCGCGACCCGTTGCATAGTCTGCTGGAGCGATTTGGACCACAGCGCGCGCAATACCGCCCGGATATGCCCTTCTGGCGCTTACAAGGAGATGGGTTCTGGGAGCTACAAAACGCCGAGCACTGTTCAACATCCGGCAGCAGCAAACAGCCCCCTGTCGGGGAACTGGTAACGCACAACGTTGCCGGAGGTTTTGATGAACAGCATTTTACCCTGCTGAAAAAGAACAAAAACCTCATAAACTCCCTGGCCCAGCAAATCCTCGAGGCGCACTTCACCGAAAGCATCCAGGAAGAGATCGCGGATGAACTGGGATTTGATATCCTGCAAATCCGTAAACAGCGGGATCCATTGTTCCGCCAGCAGGTTCTGCGTGCTTATAACTATGAATGCGCCATTTGTGGCTTCAATATGCGCCACGACAGCACCTCAGTCGCCCTGGAAGCCGCCCATATCAAATGGAAACAGCACGGCGGCCCGTGCGAGACTTCAAACGGCCTGGCGCTGTGCGCAATTCACCATAAAGCCTTTGATAAAGGTTCGATTGGCCTGGATGAGAGTATGCGAGTACGAATTTCGTCTGCAGTAAATGGCAGTAATATTGTCTCCAGATTATTTTGGGACTTTTCAGGAGTTCAGATTCATCTTCCCAAAAATAAAGAGGACTATCCTCAAGACAAATTTATTGAGTGGCATCAACAAGAAGTTTTCAGGACATAAAAATATTAATCCATTGATGGTGATCAACATGTCGTTTCCCAGTTATAAAGAGCTACGGATCTGTTGGCTTCCCATTTGCTCCCTGCGATGTTTTACCTCAACGATAATACGTGGATTTTCAAAGCCGAATCCATCAGGTGAAGCAATGATATCTTTACCCCGATCGGCTCACCGATGTGAGTTTAAAGAGCATTACGAGGCTAATATTAACATTCCGGTACGTTACAGCGATCCGGACAGTATCACCAACATCCGACAGGTACTGGCGTATATGACCAAAATTCAGCAAAAGCATGGCCTGCTACTCTACGGCTGCAACGAGGTCCCTGCACGCCCATTAACCGGGAGACCCCGTAGCAGCCAGTCACTCTGACTTTTTTACGTCAGTACCTCATAGTGTGAAAACTAACAGACAGTAATGACATCCAGCACAGACTTAGCCCTCTTCTGATATTTCTTAACTGACCTGCCATTCACATCCAACCACACTGCTCGTACCGGGACGGCTGACCCCTGCGTGTCGTCTGGCGGTAAGGAACAATACTATGTACACCAAATCCTTTCTCGCTCTCGACGGTAACGGTGGTCTGAACGATGCACGTAAGGAGCCAGAATCTGGAGCTGCATATCATGCGGCTCTGGACTCATCCTTTAGGTGGGCTCACAGCATGAAGTGCCGTTGTTTGAGAACGACAAGCAAGCAGCTTTGAACTACGCATACCGGGAACCAGAGGTAAAAGTAAATTTGAAGGACAAGAAACTGAAGACCATGTTGTTGTCACCAGCGGTAGTGGATTTGGTGAAATCGGCCACTGGCGCATCACAAGGAAAAAGAACTTTGCCGATGTGAAAATCCCAGATGCCCCCAAACCGAAACGGTGCTGTGAGCACTGGGAGAAACGCACTGAAGTGAACACCTCAGCGCTAATAGCGACGAGTTGCAGGTCGCCAACCCCTTTAAAACACAGACTATGCTTAACAAATCGGTCATCAACAATGACAAACGCGTTAATGCAGCAGCCGCTATCCAATATCTGTCGTATTTTCTTTACCAAAAGACTCTTTTTTTCTGGGAAATTTGCCGCCAACCCTGCAGTCTGGGCAAACTTTTACGACGGGGTTATTCAGCAGAATACCGTCGTCAACATGCCACTGCCAGAACTTATCGCCGGGCCTCGCAGCCGCTAATTTGAAATTTATGGCGCAACAAGACGCCAGCTGGAATCAGGTCTTATCAATTTTGTACAAAGTTCGTAGTCTCTTGAAAGTAGGATTCTTTTTACATAAGCAATCCTGTGTGTGGGCCCTTTCCCCTTACTTTTTATTTCTGTTATGACTTACTGGCAACGAATTTAGACCATGACCTGTCCCATTGATTAATTCGTCGTGCTAACAGCTATATGTAATCTTGAGAGCGGGTCAAGAAGTCTGATTACTGATATAAAGAGTGTTAAGCAAATATCTAAAGAATGATCATATCTAGCGTGAATTTAGATTAAACATATGCAAGGAACACTGGGAAGATGGCTACTATTCATTTAATAGCAGGTACTGAAGGGGCAAAACGCAATGTTGTTCTGATACACGGTCTGGGTGGCCATTACCGTAAAACCTGGACTGCCGGAATGGATAAACGTCAGTTCTGGCCTGAATGGTTACAGCAGGATGATCCGGATCTGCGAATCTGGGCTGTCGAATATGAAACCAGTCTCCTGACCTGGTTGCAACCCGACATGGGCTTGAAGGATCGGGCTCAGAACATATTTAAATTGCTACTTCTGCAGAATGACATCACTCGCGGAGAAGTTATTTTCATCGGTCACAGTCAGGGCGGATTGCTGATTAAACAAATAATCCGGCTTGCCTGTGACCGAAAGGATGAGCCTGAGGTCAGCGTACTGCTGAATAGTATCACCGCCGTTGCCTTTCTTGGTACCCCCCATCAGGGTTCTGATGTCTCGAGTTTAGGTAATTCCTTACCCGCAAGATTGCTGGCATTTGCCTGCCTCGGAGGACGACCGTCAGCCATGACGGCCTATCTTTACCGTAACAACCCCGATTTGCGCGAACTCAACGTCTGGTATCGCAACTGGGACCGCACCTTTACCGGTAAGCGTCTGGTCCTCGGCGAAAGCCGAAAAGTATACGGGCTTGCTAAGATTGTCAAACCAGACAGTGCCGACCCGGGAATCCAAGCAGAGATGGTTATGGTCGATGCTGATCATAACGGGATCTGCAAACCTGATTCGAGGCAGAATGAGGTGTATCAGCATGTACTGAACTTTGTTAAGTCGGCGAAAATCACCCCACAGCACTTCTGGCTAATGAAGCATTTTGGCAGTCAGGTCAGTGGCTGGCGCGGATACCAGAACTGGTCAGGCGCTACGCAAGACGTTGACGGACGTTATATTATTGATGATAAGGTCAAGTTCAGCGATGCGAGTATCGATGCAGGCAGGAAAATCACGGCTGAAGAGATGCTGGACTCGCTCAGACAAAAGCTCGCTGTGCCCGGTGCGGTACTCCGCTTGGTCGGACTGTCTGGGGTCGGGAAGACCCGCTTTGTACAGGCCCTCTTTGAAACAAACATCGGTCGGGCAGCTCTCTCCCCCGACACTGTTTTTTATACCGATGCCGGAGGCCAAGCGTTTCCAGCTCCAGATGTTCTACTGGAAAAACTCAAATCCACGGCCCAGGAGGCGGTGGTTGTCGTCGACAACTGTGCCCCGGCCTTGCATAACTCACTGAACAGTGTGTTAAACGCCGATCCTGGGCCTGCGCGTTCCCGTCTTCTGACCGTGGAGTATGATGTTCGGGATGATATTCCTGATAACACCGATGTTATCTCGATGGAGGCCGGCTCCGGAGAACTGATTGAGGCCTTAATATCTGGCTATTTCCCTGACATCAGCCAGGCTAGTCGAAGTACCATTGCAGAATTCTCGGGAGGGAATGCCCGTGTTGCACTGGCGCTAGCTGCCACCATCGGCCGGGGAGAGAATATTTCCAGACTGAGGAGCAGCGAGCTGTTCAGCAGGCTCTTTAATCAGCGGCACGATACTAGCCCGGAGTTGATGCAAGCTGGTTCACTTCTCTCGATAGTGTATTCATTCCGCTTTGCTAACGGGGACGGATACAGTGAAGAACTGACCGATCTGGCCTGCATTGCCCACCTTCATCATGACAGACTTTATGCCTGCGCGCGTGAAATTCAACGGCGGGGACTGGCTCAAGTTAGGGGAGACTGGATGGCCATTCTTCCGCACCCCATTGCAAACGGACTCGCACAGCGAGCACTGGAAGACATTCCAGCCACACAGATCCTATCGGTTCTGGCCCCTGATAAAAATGAACGTCTGTTCAGATCGTTTACGCGTCGGCTGGGTTATCTTTCGGATTCCCAGGAAGCGGCAGCCATGGCTGGTAAAATGCTAGCTTCTGACGGCATATTTGACAGGATGCTCGCCCAAGGAAAGGACCACTACACTGAAACCTTTTCCCTGATTGCCAATGTCGCCCCGGTAGCCCAAGATCAAACACTGGAGTTTATTACACGAACAGGTGACCTGGAGCCAGACGGCTGGTTCTTTACGCGTGACAACCTGGCATTTACCGTGATTACTCGTCTGTTACGCTCCCTGGCTTATGAGGCTCGCTATTTTGAGCAGTGTGTCTGGCTGCTGTGCCGCTTTGCCGAAAATGAGAAGACAAACAAAAACAATGCCTCCAGTACCGACCTTCTGTGCACCCTGTTTCATATCCATCTGTCCGGCACCCATGCACCGTTAGCAATACGTCTTAACATCATCGAAACACTGCTTCTCGAGCAACGCACGGGTCTGGCATTGCGTCTGTTAAATAGTCTGCTGAAAACATCGCATTTTACCTCATTTCAGGGCTTCGACTTTGGGGCTCAGGTTCGTGACTTTGGATATCTTCCTCAGACGAGGAACGACTACGAGGGCTGGTTCTGCAGAGTACTGGACTTTCTCATCGCTACCTATACCAGGCATCCGGAGCTATCCCGCGATACGTGCGGGATAGTGCATAGCTGGTTCAGATCGTTATGGAAAATCAAACCCGCACAGCCCCTACTTGTCACGTTGATTAAAATGCTCGTCGGCACGCCGGGTGATGAGGCATTGTGGACGACCATCAAACAGGCCATTCATTTCGACGCCGAGAAACAGACCGAAGCAGAACGGGAGACTCTGCAGCAGCTCGAACAACTGACCCGGCCGGACACCCTAGCACAGAAACTCAACATCTTTATTTTTTCACAACAACAGAGTTTTTATGGCCTCGGGGAAAAGGATGTGGACGGGGAAAATCACACTTCCGGATATGACGTTGCTCTAAGAGAGGCAGCCACCCTCGGCAGGAACGTTGCATCCTGCTCGCCAGACCTTAGGGACAGCATTATCTGCCGTTCCTTGCTTGAGGACAGCGAGTATAGACAAATGATGGAATTTTCGACTGCGCTGGGCGAAGAGATTTCAGACCCTCATGATTTCTGCAAGAAACTTAACCCCCAGGTAGCCCGGCTAGGCGCAGATAATATTAAAAATGTGTTTCTCTGTGGTGCGTTAAGGGGAGTTTATCGCCAGGCTCCCGCACTCTGTCATGCCGTTCTGGATGCTTGGATGCACATGCCTGAGATGGAGAAGCACTTTGCAGTAATACAGGCGCACATACCGATGGATGCAAACAGCATTGAGCGAGTTATGTGCCATCTTGAGGACCCGGGAAAAGATGTGAGTGGCTACCGAATATTAACCAGTGGCATGCGGCATGCCATGATCCCCGACAGTTCACTCATCGAACTCCTACAACTGATGTGGCGCCATCACAATGGCCCTTCCACTGCGTTCGATATCCTTTCGATGCGAGTTCATGATGACGGTCGCGACGGCTATGTCTGCAGTGAGCCTCTGCTTGAGCTCGCGCGTGGGTGGATCTGCGCCATCATCTATGGGCATCCGGTACCGACCAGCGATATTCCCACAGATAACATCTCTGCAATCGCGAAACGTGCATTTCAGGCGTGTTCTGCTGAGCAGGCTCGCGACCTGCTGGCAGCCATTGTCCGGTCATCAGAACGCTATACTCTGCATGATTATGACTTTACCGAGGTGCTCGGCCTCATCTGTCACTACCAACCGCAAGTTATTCTTGACCGCTTATGTCCTGCACCCGGCGTCATTGATGAAGCCTTCCATGACGTTGTTTCACAGCGGTCTTACAGCAAAGCCCAGCCTCTGACGGTACTGCCACTGGCAGTCACAATGGCTTGGTGTCAGCAGGATCCTCGGACCCGCTATCCATGCCTGGCAACACTGATTTCTCCGTATGAAAAATCCGGGGAGCATCTCGTGTGGACCGCCCTGGCCAACGCCCTGATTGCAGGAGCTCCTTCACCCGAACCGGTGCTATCGGGCTTGATGCATAATGTCTCTGCAGATGACGACTTAGGTTCCAGAGCAGTCTGTGCAGAGGATAAATTGGCATTACTCGCTGAGCTTCGCAACAGCGGAAATCCGGAGCTTGCGCTTGCAGCCTCGCGGATAATGGGCGAAGTGCAAGAACGGTTCGACAGAGACCAACAGAGGAGCGCGAGACTAAACAGAAGGGATAGTGAACGGTTCGAATATTAATGCAGAATAGCTCCCCTCACTATGAAGTATGCTTTACATCATAAAGCCCGCAATGCGGGCTGTTTTGGTGAAAGTAATTTTCGGCTAATTGGACACCACTACATGTAGTACAGCCCTTTCCGAATAGCCCTTTACCATAATGTCCCTACTTCACGCCTAAGTGAAACTTACCTTTTTATCTACAGCAATATCTGAATTTGATGTACAGACGTCCATGGTCGAAGCCCCACCAACTTGATAAACTCTCTCGTAAATTCTTACGGGGCAGAAACTATTTGGACGATTGTGTCGTCACCTCTTTGCCGCGTTACATGCATTGTTTTCACCGGACACCATATGGCTATCAAGAAGAACGAACTTTACTCCTCCCTTTGGGCGAGCTGCGACGAGTTACGTGGCGGAATGGATGCTTCACAGTACAAAGACTATGTGTTGACCCTACTGTTTATGAAGTACGTCTCTGACAAAGCTAAGGGCAACCCTTACGCGATGATTGAAGTGCCGGAAGGTGCAAGTTTCGACGATATGGTTGCTCTCAAGGGCAACAAAGAAATTGGCGAAAAAATTAATAAAACCATCAGATTACTGGCTGAAGCTAATGACCTAAAAGGTGTTATCGACATTGCCGACTTCAATGATGAAGACAAGCTGGGTAAAGGCAAGGAAATGATCGACCGTCTTTCCAAGCTGGTGGCAATCTTCGAAGGGTTGGATCTCTCAGCCAACCGCGTTGATGGAGACGATCTGCTGGGCGATGCCTACGAATATTTAATGCGTCACTTTGCTACAGAATCAGGTAAATCCAAGGGGCAGTTTTACACCCCAGCAGAGGTGTCACGCATTTTGGCGAAAGTGATTGGCATCAGTAAACAGACACCACAAGATGCTACCGTTTATGACCCTACCTGTGGTTCAGGCTCACTGCTGTTGAAAGCCAGTGACGAAGCCGGTCCGAAAGGGCTGACCATTTATGGCCAAGAGATGGATTATGCGACCAGCGCACTGGCACGCATGAACATGATCCTGCATGACAACGCCACCGCTAAAATCTGGAAAGGTAACACCTTAGCCGATCCACACTGGAAGGATGGCAACGATAACCTTAAAACCTTCGACTTTGCTGTAGCTAACCCCCCTTTCTCCAACAAAAACTGGACCAGCGGGCTGGATGCTGCGAACGATACTTTTGACCGTTTTGTCTGGGGGACCCCACCCGAAAAGAACGGCGACTATGCTTTCCTGCTGCACATCATCAAGAGTCTCAAGAGCACAGGTAAGGGCGCAGTGATCCTGCCTCACGGCGTTCTGTTCCGTGGCAATGCTGAAGCACGTATTCGTGAAAATCTACTCAAGCAGGGCTACATCAAAGGCATCATTGGCCTGCCCGCTAACTTGTTCTACGGCACGGGTATCCCAGCATGCATCATTGTCATCGATAAAGAAGATGCCCAGCTCCGAGCGTTCAACACTAATGGCGAGAGTCAGCAAGGCATCTTTATGATCGATGCCAGTAAGGGCTTTATTAAAGACGGCAATAAAAATCGCCTGCGCGCCCAGGACATCCATAAAATTGTCGATGCGTTTAATCGCGAGCAGGAAATCCCCCGCTTCAGTCGCATGGTCCCGCTGTCAGAAATTGCGGCCAACGACTTCAACCTCAATATCCCTCGCTATATCGACAGCAGCGATCCGGAAGATCTGCACGACCTTTCAGGCCATTTGGCTGGTGGCATTCCCGATCGCGATATTGACGCTCTCAGTGCTTACTGGAAAATTTTCCCAACTTTACGCCAGGATCTATTCGAACCTGCCCGGCCTGGTTATAGCAATGCTCGAGTCGATGCAGGTAAAGTTAAGAGCACTATCCAGGCACACCCGGAATTTGCTGCTTTTAAAACTGGTGCACTGATACCCTTTGAAAAATGGTTTGCTGGTTGTCAGCTTGACGAAATTGCTCGCGGTGACTCACCTAAACAGCTAATTGAAGAAATTGGCGAGCGGCTTCTTGCTGCTTATGATTCACAAACTACCGCTGATGTGCCTCTGCTAGAGAACTACGCCATCTATCAGTTACTGATGGACTACTGGATGGATGTCATGCAGGACGATGTTTATGTTCTGAGTCAGGATGGCTGGCTGGCTGGCAAAGTGCTTCGCGAGCTTATTGTCGAAAAAGGCGAAAAACTAAAAGAAATGCCGGATCTAGTGATAGGTAAGAAAAAGTATAAGGCTGAACTGTTGCCACCAGCCCTTTTAGTGGCTCGCTATTTAGCTTCTGAGCAGCAGATGCTTGATCAACTTCAAGTCGCTTATGATGACGCTGCGCAAGCACTTGAAAGCTTCCTTGAAGAAAACATCGGTGATGATGGGCTACTTTCTGATGCAATGAATGACAAAGAGAAAGTAACTGCTGCCAGCATTAAAGCACGATTCAAAGTGGCCACGGATAAAGACGAAAAAGTAGTACTGAAAACTGCTCAGGCGTTGTTTGATGCTGAAACCAAAGCCAAAAAAGCGCATAAAGAAGCGCAGGAAAAGCTTGATCTTGCAGTGTTTGCTTATTACTCAAAACTCACTGAAAACGACATAAAAATTCTTCTGGTGCAGGATAAATGGAAAGCAAGCCTGACAGGTGCTCTGGAAGCGGAGATTGAGCGAGTAACTCAGAGGCTGGCAAATCGTGTAAAAAATCTGGAGGAACGTTATAACTCTACACTACCTATTCTCACCCAAAGTGTGGCTGAGTTGGAAGCGAAAGTCGCGGCTCATCTGAAGGCGATGGGGCTGGAGTAGAAATGATCAATAACCCAGAAAAAATGCAAAGTAAAGAATCGATTGCTTCACCGCAACAGTCTGTTACGACAAGCTTTAGACTAACTGAATTAGGACTCATTCCAGAGGATTGGGATGTTGTTTCAATTCATGAAATTGCTGACATCCGAGTTGGTAAAGACGTCAATGAGAAGAGAATGTCGACAGAATTTGACAATAAATTCTGTTATCCAGTATTTTCGAATACTGTAGATGAGCCAGGTATATATGGATATTACGATTATGCCGAATATTTAATGGATGCTGTCACCGTCGTTGGGCGCGGTGTAGGGCTTGGTACCGCAATTTGTAGGTCTGGAGGGTTCGGCGCAATTGGCCGTTTGATCGTCTTATTCCCTAAAGGGAATATCATATTTCTGTCCAATTATATTAATCATGCAGTTGATGTATTCAATGAAAGTAGCGGTGTTCCACAATTAACTGGAGTAGCTCTTGGTAATTGCAAAATTGCATGGCCATCATTAAAAGAGCAAATAGCCATCGCTGGTGTGCTTTCCGATACAGATGCGCTGATTACAGAACTTGAGAAGTTAATCGCCAAAAAACAGGCCATTAAAACCGCCACCATGCAGCAACTGCTGACTGGTCGTACCCGCTTGCCACAATTCGCTAAACACCCGGATGGGGTACTCAAGGGTAATAAACCTAGTGAGCTAGGGCTCATTCCTGAAGATTGGATATGCGTAAAATTGGGAGAAATAGGTCAATGTATCATTGGCCTTACATATAGCCCTCGAGATGTTTCCGATACAGGTACATTAGTATTGCGTTCATCAAACGTTCAGAATAACAAGCTAGCATATCAAGATAACGTTTTTGTAAATATGGACTTACCCGAGAGAGTCATCGTAAGGAAAGGCGATATTTTAATTTGCGTCAGAAATGGGAGCCGCAAACTAATCGGAAAATGTGCTTTAATCGATCACGCGGCTGAAGGATGCGCTTTTGGTGCCTTTATGGCTATATATAGAACAAAAGCTCATGATTTTATTTTCTACCAATTTCAATCTAATTTAATTCACAACCAAATAGATGAAACCATGGGGGCGACTATTAACCAGATAACAAATAAAGACCTATCTGGTTTTATAATATCAATGCCATCCTGCGATCAAGAACAAACTGCTATCGCCACCATCCTCTTAGATATGGATGCTGAACTCGAGGCATTAGAGCAAAAACTCGCCAAGATTCGCGATATAAAACAGGGCATGATGCAACAGCTGCTGACCGGGCGTATTCGTTTACCATTGGATCGCCAACCATGACACATGCCCTTGATAAGACAGTTCTGTCGGTCAAGAGTCTATTGAGCCTGACTGACGTAACCATTCCGGCCTATCAGCGTCCTTATAAATGGACGGTCAAAAATATCAGCGAACTGTTTGCCGATATTGATAGCCATCTTGATAAATCGGCTTATCGGTTGGGCTCAGTGGTGTTTCATCACACCGAAAGTGATGAAAAAAACAAGCTCGATATCGTCGATGGCCAGCAACGAACGTTGACATTAATGCTGGCCGTATGGGCCATTATCGAAACCCGACTTGCTGGATTGGAACGCAGAGATTTGCGGGAAACGCTAGCCCAGATAATGCCCACTGTTAAAGGCTTTATGGAGCGACAGCGCTTTGCTAGCTAGGTCTCGGAACACAATCTGCACCAGAATTATCAAGAGCTAAAACGCCGGGTTTGCCACCGAGAATTTAGCGAGCAGCATATCGATTTTCTTCTCAATCGCTGCCAAGTTGTGGCCTTTGTACTAACTGACTTGTCTGAAGCCTTTCAGTTTTTCGACTCACAAAATGCCCGTGGACGGGATCTGGATCCTCACGATCTGCTTAAAGCCTTCCATCTACGTGAATTCGCCAGCCATGAGGCAGAGCTAAAAGCTGAATCCGTTGCCCATTGGGAAGGATTGCCCAGCGATGACCTGGCTAATCTTTTCGCATCCTATCTCTACAGAGTACGTCAGTGGTCACAGGGGAATTCAGCTCGCTTCTTTGGTAAGGATGAGGTTGGCTTATTCAAAGGGATCAACCTTGACCAGATTGGTCAGTTCCCTTATGTGGAATCTTTGCGTATGGCTCACCATTTTGTTGATGACTATAACAATCAATACCAGCGCAAGATTGACGGCCAGAAAATGCGTTTCCCTTTCCATCTCGATCAGATGATTATCAATGGAAGACGCTTTTTCGAAATGGCAGAACACTACCAGCAACAGGTATCGGCAATTATCGCCAGTGAACATGCCAGCACTCATAGTCAAAAGCCGTTAATGATTCAGGGCGTAATCCTTGGTGAAATGGCAACTCAGATACTAAGAACGTTAAATAGCTATCGCAATCGCTATCGAACAGGGGATCAATATATACGCACTATGTTTGATTGTGCTCTGATCTTTTATATCGACAAATTTGGCGGGCAGTCCTTATCTGCAGCGATTGAAAAAAGCTTTATCTGGGCCTATAGATGCCGAATCCGACAGCAGGTGGTACAGCTAGCGACTATGGATAAGTACGTGCTGGAAAATAATCTGTTCCGGGTAATCAAAGAAGCCAGAGTACCTGGTGATGTGCTATCTATACCATTACCCACAATTCGGGCTTCAGAAAATAATAATAACCGCCGTACCGGTAACTATGAGCAAGATGAGCTGGTGAGGCTGTTCAAGGAGATGAACTACTATGAGTGATGCAAAGGTAACATCCTTTACGGTCAGATCATTACTGGGCGATGCATCTCGTTATCTTATCCCCATGTACCAGCGTAACTATGCCTGGGGAGAGGGTGAAATCACTCAACTTGTACAGGACATACTCGACTACCAGCAAAAAAGTCTGCATAACCTATACCCTCAAACTTACTACATCGGTACGTTGGTCGTGTTCACTCGTCCTGATGGGCACGCAGAGATAATCGACGGACAACAGCGTTTCACTACCCTATCCCTTCTGGCTAACTGGTTAAAAAAACAAGCAGGGTCCACCTTGGATATGGGCTGGTACCAAGGGATTAACTTAGGGTTTGAGAGCAGGCCCAAGTCTGGCGAAACATTTGAACGACTCTGGCAAGGTGTGGAACCGCATAAACTGCGGAGCAAGGAATTTAACGAAGGGCTGATCAATGGCTATGAACTTATTGGTAAGGTACTACGCGACTTGAAACTGGTTGGCGAGTCATTAAATCATTTCTGTACCTACCTGTTCGACCATGTACAAATTGCCCGAATAGAAGTGCCTGCCGATACCGACCTCAATCATTTTTTTGAGGTGATGAACAACCGAGGTGAGCAACTCGAAAAGCATGAGGTTGTGAAAGCACGACTAATGGCGGTACTCAACGAGATAACGGACCAGCAAGATCGACAGAGCAGCCTGAACACCCTCTCACGAGTTTGGGATGCTTGCTCCAACATGGAACGTTATGTCCAGTACGGTTTTACACCAGCCGAACGTCATCAATTATTTGGGCTGGAAAATTGGGGGCGATTTGTGCCTGCTGATTTTAATTCTCTAGCTGGCATGCTTATCCCATCGGCTTCGGCGCTTGGTACAAGAGAGAACCAAACAAACCGCACACTGGCTGACATTATCAAGTCATCTTCAACCATAAGTGGTGATAGAGGTGACGAAGATGAAGGTAGCTCAGAGCGTTTTAATAGTGTTATCAACTTCTCCAACTTCCTGCTTCATGTTTTGCGTGTCTGCAGCAACATAGGCAAGAACAGAGTAGATGTTCCGCTTGACGACAAACAATTAATCGAACAGTTCGAGCTTCGGCTGTTAAAGCAGAATGACCCAGTTAAAGCAGTACAGGATTTTGTCTTTGCACTTCTCAAATGCAAATATCTTTTTGATCAGTTCGTGATAAAACGAGAGTTCGCCAAAGGTAGCGATAGCTGGAGTTTGAAACGCCTGCGTTGGTATTCGGAAAAGAGCACCAGCTATACCAATACGTTTAATGAAGATGAGGGTAACAGTACCAGCATCAACCGACAGATTTTGATGCTGCTTTCCGCATTCCACGTTTCAACCCCTACTCTGGTTTATAAACACTGGTTGAATGGAGCTTTATACTATCTGTTTAATGCCCATTCCGCTGAAAACCAGATAGATGCAAGGAAGTACCTCGGGTATCTGGAGCATCTCGCCTCCTCGTTTGTCTTTCAAAACTTCCTGGCAGAACAAGAACCAAAATCATATTTTGAGATTATCTACGGTAAAGAGCTACATCTCCAACCTGTGGTACTGTCGGACAAGATTAATAAGAAGATGCGCTTTGGGATGATAGCAAACAACCTGGTATTCAATTACCTGGACTACTTACTCTGGTGCCGTGACAGACATAAAGCTGAAGTAGTCAAACGTTTCGAATTTACCTTCCGAAGCTCGGTAGAGCATTTCTATCCCCAGCACCCCATGGATGGCTATAGGACATTACCAGATACATCGTTGCATACCTTCGGCAACCTCAGTCTGATTAGCCACAGCAAGAATTCGCGATTGAGTAATTTCCAGCCAAAACAAAAGCAAGAGCACTTCGAAGCGAGTCTGGAACGGAATGAAATTGATAGTCTGAAACTGCTCGCCATGATCGAGCTGATGAAGAAGAACAATCAGTGGGGGGAAGAAGAAATCGCCACTCACGAAGCGGAAATGCTGGCAGTGTTAACCAGTGCTGGTGGTAGTGATAGCGTATTAAGGGAGGTGTTATGAACAGTGTTGGCCAACGTGAACGCATAACACAAAAACGTGTTATCCAGTTATTCACCAAACATCTCGGTTATCACTATCTTGGTAACTGGCATAAACGAGAAGACAACCGGAATATTGAACCAGGCTTAGTTTCTGCCTGGTTAACAAAGCGCGGCGTTTCAGAAGTACTAATAGCCAGAGCATTACGGCAACTGGATCGAGCCGCAAGCCTCGGTGAAGGTCGTATCCTCTATGATGCAAACAAAGAGGTGTATCGCCTGCTACGCTACGGCGTGAAGGATAAAGAAGGTGCTGGTGAGCAGAATCAAACCGTGTGGTTGGTGGACTGGAAAAATCCAGAAGCCAATGATTTTGCTATAGCTGAAGAAGTGACCTACAACGGTGAAAATAAAAAGCGCCCGGATTTGGTGCTGTATGTTAACGGTATTGCGCTTGGTGTCATTGAGCTAAAACGTTCTACAGTTTCAGTTTCAGAGGGCATCCGCCAAAACCTCGATAATCAGCAAAAAGCATTCATTCGCAACTTCTTCACTACCATCCAACTGGTGATGGCCGGTAATGATTTAGAAGGGCTTCGCTATGGTGTAATCGAAACGCCGGAGAAATATTACCTTCAATGGAAAGAAACCGCTGAATCACCTTACACCAACATGCTTGATCTCCACCTGGCTCAGGTATGCAATAAACAGCGCCTGCTGGAATTGATCCACGACTTTATTGTTTTCGATGCTGGAGTGAAGAAAACCTGCCGTCATAACCAATATTTTGGCGTCACTGCAACGAAACCTTTTATTCAACGCAATGAAGGCGGGATTATCTGGCATACCCAGGGCAGTGGTAAAAGTCTAACTATGGTTTGGCTAGCAAAATGGATCAGAGAAAATATTACCGACAGCCGAGTTTTGATCATTACCGACCGTACAGAACTTGATGAACAGATCGAGAAAGTGTTTAACGGTGTGGAAGAAGAGATCCTTCGCACCAGAAGCGGCGCAGATCTGGTGACTCGTCTGAATCAAACCAAACCCTGGCTGATATGCTCGCTCGTACATAAATTTGGTCGCCAAGAGGAGGAAGACAAAGATGCAGACACTGACGATTTCATTGAACAGATAAAACGTAACATCCCTGCCGATTTTAATCCGAAGGGAAAATTATTCGTGTTTGTGGATGAGTGCCACCGAACCCAATCCGGCAAATTGCATTCAGCAATGAAAAGCATTCTGCCAGATGCGCAATTTATCGGTTTCACCGGCACCCCACTGATGAAGAAGGATAAGAAAAAGTCAGTGGAGGTCTTCGGTCCTTATATCCACACTTATAAATTTGATGAAGCAGTCAATGATGGGGTTGTACTGGACTTGCGCTACGAAGCTCGTGACATCGATCAGCGGGTCAAATCGCAGAAAAAAGTCGACCAGTGGTTTGATGCTAAGACATCTAAACTTTCTCGCCTTGGCCAGCAGCAACTCAAGCAGAAATGGGCATCAATGCAGAAGCTATTGTCGAGCCGCTCGCGACTAGAACAGATTGTCGCGGACATCCTTCTCGATTTCGAACAAAAACCACGACTCGCCGACGGCCGTGGTAACGCCATGCTGGTTTGTTCCAGCGTCTATCAGGCCTGTAAATGCTATGAGATGTTTAGTGAAGCTGGTTTTGCCGGTAAATGTGCGATTGTGACGAGCTACCAGCCAAATGCCAGTGAGATTAAAGGCGAGGAGAGCGGCGAAGGACTGACTGAGAAACTGGCCAAGTACAACATCTATCGCAAAATGCTTGCGGAGTATTTTGAACAGCCTGAGGCTGAAGCAGCCAAACGTGTGAGTGATTTCGAAAAAGAGGTCAAACAACGATTCATCAAAGAACCGGGCCAGATGCGCCTTCTGATAGTCGTTGATAAGTTATTGACTGGCTTTGATGCTCCGTCAGCCACTTACCTATATATCGACAAGAAAATGGCCGATCACAACCTCTTCCAGGCGATATGTCGCGTTAACCGGTTGGATGGTGAAGATAAAGAATACGGCTATATTGTCGACTATAAAGACCTTTTCCGCTCATTGGAAAAAACAGTTCAGGACTACACTGCAGAAGCCTTCGACGGCTACGACAAAGAAGATGTAGCCGGTTTACTGAAGGATCGATTGCAACAGGCAAAAATCGATCTGGATGGTGCTCTGGATGCCGTTCGCACCCTTTGCGAGCCAGTTAAAATGCCACGTAATCAACTTGATTATCAGCATTATTTCTGTGGAGAATCAGGGGCGTCAATAGAGCAGATATCTGAGAAAGAAGCTTTACGTCTAACATTGTACCAATCCGTGGCGAAGCTTATTCGCGCTTTTACCAATCTGGCAGGTGAACTAACAGATGCTGGTTATAGCGAGCAGCAGGCAGCTCAAATCCGCATCGATGTTGAGTTTTACACAAAAGTCCGCGATGAAATCAAAATAGCCAGTGGCGATTTCGTGGACATGAAGCAATTCGAGCCAGGGATGCGGCAGATGCTGGATCTTTGGGTGGATGCCGATCCTAGTGAAACCCTTATGGATTTTGAGGAACTAGGACTGCTTGAGTTGATTATTGAACGCGGAGAAGAAGCACTGGATGGACTTCCAGCCGACATGCGTGGCAACCAGGAGGCCATGGCTGAAGCGATTGAAAATAACGTTCGCAGAACTATTGTTGATGAAAACCCCGTCAACCCGAAATACTACGAAAAAATGTCGGTATTGCTTGATGAACTGATCGCACTTCGTCGTCAACAGGCTATCTCCTATCAGGAGTATCTGGAGCACGTACGTGAACTGGCGAAGCAGGTTAAACATCCGCAGTCAGGTAGTAAAAGTACTTATCCAGCAAGTATTGATACCCTCGCCAAGAAAGCGTTGTTTGACAACCTCGGGCAGGATGAAGTCTTGGTGACAAAGATAGATACTGCAGTCCGTCACACCAAAAAGGCCGACTGGTATGGGGATCGTTTTAAAGAACGCGAGATTAGTTTCGCTATCGCGGAAGAGATCAAAGGTTATTCAGTGACGGTCGCCGATGTAATGGCCCTGGTGAAGGCTCAGAAGGAGTACCGCTGATGTCATTGGTTACCTTTGGTGAGCTCACTTTCGATTTGCAGCGTAAGCCAATTAAAAACTTGCATATCAGCGTACTGCCTCCGGATGGCCGAGTACGAGTATCAGCCCCCGTCTCACTGTCAAACACAGCGATCAGGATGGCTGTAGTCAGAAGGCTGGTTTGGATTCGACAGCAGCAAGCACAATTTCTGGCTCAGCCTCGCCAGAGTGAACGAGAAATGTGTAGTGGTGAAACACACTATCTTTGGGGAAGAGGATATCGGCTAGATGTAGTTTTAGTAGATAAGCCCGCTGAAGTGAAACTTCAGGGTGGTTGGATACGCATGAAAGTACCTCCACATTATGATACGGCCCAGCGGGAAGCTGTTCTCAACCAGTGGTATCGCGGTATTTTAAAACAAAGACTGCCTAAGTTAATGGCAAAATGGCAGCAGGAAATTAAAGTTGAAGCCAGTTATGTTGGCATCAAGCGAATGAAGACTAAATGGGGTAGCTGTAACCCCCAAACCGCACGTATCTGGATCAATCTCGAATTGGTGAAAAAACCTCCTGAATGCCTTGAATTCATTGTGGTTCACGAGCTAGTTCATCTACACGAACGCAAGCACAATGAGCGTTTTATCGGCCTGATGAGTATTCACTTGCCAAACTGGCGAGAACACAGAGCTAAGTTGAATAAGATGCCATTAGCTTATAATCACTGGGCTTACTAAGGTAAACAGATTGGACATTTAACACAAATCGATTTATATAACACCCAAATAATGAGGGAGATTTGATAATGTATACATTAGTAAATGCAAAAATAACCGGAGTCTGGGGATGGAACAATATTGAAACTAACTTCTATGAAGATGTAAGCATTTTCATTGGGGCAAACGGCACAGGGAAAACAACATTCATAAATATTCTTGTTGCAATTTTAAGAGTTGATGTGGCTGCACTAGAGGAATTATGGTTCGATAGTGCCACATTGATTTTTGAAGGTTATTTTGACGGTAAAAAGAAGAGAAGAACATTAACTATCACAAGACAATCAGAGAATAAAAACAGTGACGAATCTGTTTCTTATAAAATCAGTAGAGTTGTATATGACCTTCCATTTTTAAATGGCAGAAATGTTCGTTCAATTCACGTTCAAAGACGAATACTACCTGTAGTGGAACTAATTAAAGGTAAACTACAAGAAATTATATCTTTTTCAAGTTTATCTGTTAGTCGTGCAGGCATTAGCGATATTGATGATCTAGAGTATTTAGATTCAAGAAAGGATCTAAATCAAGTGAACTCCATCGATAGTATTCTTACAGAATTATTAAACAAGCTAAAAGTTTATCAGCTAAAGAAAGCTCAAGAATCAAAAGAAATTGCTCGAGAGTTTCAAGAAGAGGTTTTAATTTCAGTGCTTTACGATGAGGATATTGACTCATCAATTGGTTTGAATGAACTAGCTCAAACTGATTTTCAAGAAGAAATGAAAAATTTCACCAACTCTTATAACCAGCTGGGCATCCAAAGTACTCTAAGAAAAGGTAAAGCTAAAGAACTGATCAGTAAACATTTCAATGCAATTCAGGAAAGCGTAATATATTTACAGGAAGCCATGGCAGAAAATAAAGGAGTTTTTGACGTTGACAAAATTTTCGCCTTTCCACTCTTAAAAAGAACAAAAAAAATATTACAGGCAGGTAAGTCTGCTGAAAGGAGAAGAAAAAGACTATTTAGACCCCTTGACATTTATAAAAAAGAACTTCAAAAATACTTTAATGGAAAAACAATAAATTTATTATCAGATGGGGGTTTATATTTCAAAGACACAAATAGAAATAGTAGTGAATATGATTTCAAAAAACTTTCATCTGGTGAAAAACAGATCCTAATATTATTAACCGAATCACTTCTTCAGGATGGTGAATCTAAATTATTCATTGCCGACGAACCTGAGCTTTCTTTACATATCGATTGGCAAAGTAAAATATTACCATCAATAAGAATGTTAAACAGAAGCGCTCAAATTATTGTAGCAACGCACTCCCCAGAAGTCGCAGGTGAATACCCAGAAAATATTCTAGATATGGAAGATATCTGCTATGAGTAAAGGAATTCCTCGCGGTTCAAAAGCCCTAGCGGTGCTGAATAGGTTCAAAAGAGTTAACGCTATCCTGTATGTCGAAGGACCAACTGATCGCGTTTTTTGGAAAACTCTTTTAGACTCCAAAGGAGTGAATGGTATATCTATTGAAATTGCGGGAAGCTGTACAATTATTGATGATTACATCGATAAAATATTGAATGAAGATCTTGAAATTTTCGTAGCTAGAGATAAGGATTATAAATATACATTGAATAAAATACCTCAACATGAAAGGGTACTGTTTACCTTTGGTCATAGCATTGAGAACACCTTAGTTTACAACGATGCCATCGTAAGTATAGGAAAATCAATTGGTGGCGAAGAAGAATACTGTTCATTATCAGTCCATCATTGGCATGAATATATTATAAATCAACTACAACCATTAGTTATTCGTGAGTTTGCAAATGAGGCTATTGGTTCAGGCCTGAATATATTAGGTGATCATGGAGATAGTTTATTTGGCAAAACATGGAATAGTGATAAGTTTCCTGCAGAAAGAATATTAAAAAAAATAGAAGAAATAGACAAAATAATTTCACCCCATGATATACAAGTAGCTACAAGTGTTGTAGAGGAGAGATGCAATGATATTTATTGCTATATTAGGGGCCATTTTCTTTTCAGTTTAGCACTAAAATTTGTTAAAGAAATGATGATCACACTGCTGAATAAAAAGTCAGTTAATGTATCTAATGACTCCTTGATGACAATGCTTTCAATGGCATTTAGAGGTGCTATCGATTCAGGAATGCATCCTCATAAAGAACATTATATGACCGAACTTGATAAATTAATAATAAATTAATTAAGTTATATACTATATCACTAGTAAAAAGCACCTCGAGAAAACTTCGGAGTGCTTTTATTTTAAACTGACACTTTGCAAATGTATAAGCTCTCGGAATTTGCAATAAATCAACTAACTAGTTAATAATTAATTTTTCCAAAGCTAAAAGGACTAATCCCTTTCTCCCGATTCGCATCCAGATAATCAGCCCACCACTGCAACATAAGCCTCCTCTCCCCCAGATGCTCCGCCTTGTGGATATAAGCTGCTCGTACAGAGTTACGCTCCTGGTGACTCATCTGCCGTTCTACCGCATCCCTTGACCACAATCCTGATTCAATCAAAGAACTACAAGCCATTGTCCTGAAACCATGTCCACAAACTTCCGTTTTCGTGTCATACCCCATTACGCGTAGCGCCTTGTTCACCGTGTTCTCACTCATAGGCTTACGCGGATCGTGATCGCCCACAAAAATCAGCTCTCGATTCCCACTCATACTTCTGATCTTTTCCAGAATGACCAGCGCCTGGCGCGACAAGGGAACGAGATGAGGTGTTCGCATCTTCGAACCACGCTGAGAATGTTTAACACCTTCCAGCGGCTCACGCTCACCAGGAATCGTCCACATAGCCGTTTCAAAATCCACTTCTGTCCAGCGAGCAAAACGTAACTCGCTCGAACGGATGAAAACCAGTAACGTCAAATCCACAGCTAACCGCGTTAACGGCCTGCCGGTGTAGTTATCAATACGATGGAGTAACTCAGGAATGCGGTTGAGATCTAGCGCAGCGCGATGCTTTCGTTTAGCTGTTGCGATCGCACCAGAGATCTCTTGTGCAGGATTGTAATCAATTAAGCCGTTCTGTACCGCAAAGCGCATTATTGCCGTTGTTCGCTGTTGAAGACGCGCAGCCACTTCAAGGCGTCCTGACTTTTCCACTGCTTTAATTGGAACCAGTAAGTCACGAGTACCAATATCTTTGATATTTCGCTTCCCAACTGAAGCAAATAAATTGTCTTCCAGGCTTTTCAATACACGAGCACTGTGCGACTCAGACCACTTTTGATTGCTGGCGTGCCAGTCTCTGGCTACCACTTCAAACGTTATCGCCTCTTGCTCCAGCTCTACCTTAACGGCTTTCTTGTTCTCACTGGGATCGACGCCATTAGCTAATAGTTTACGGGCTTCATCCCGCCGTGACCTGGCATCCGCCAGCGAGACTTCGGGATATTTTCCCAACGCCAGCATCTTTTCTTTACCGCCGAAGCGATAACGCAACCGCCAGTATTTGGAGCCGTTAGGGTGAACCAGCAGAACCATGCCGTCGCCGTCAGTCAGTTTATAGGCTTTTGCTTCAGGCTTAGCCGAACGAACCTTCACATCACTCAGAGCCATGATGAGTATCCTTTCAAGGGTCCTGTGTGGGTACAAACATAATCGAACCGGGATATACCCGCAGTTGTACCCGCATCAGTAAGTTGATGTAGATTGAATCAGGTTGACTTAGGTTGAGTGAAAACGCGAGGAAAGCCTTGCAGATACTGGATTTTAGGCACAAAAAAAGACGTCCGTTGACGTCTATTGATGTTCCGATGGTGCCGAAGGCCGGACTCGAACCGGCACGTATTTCTACGGTCGTTCGCTTGCCTGGCAAGCTACTGTAATGCTTTGAATCAACTGCAAAACAGATAGCCACTCCGGCAATTTACACTTATCAAATTCAAGTGCAAAAGCCCAGACAAAATAACCGGGGTTTGCATGATTTACAAGAGAGATCGTTATCTGGTTTTAGATCCTTGCGGAAACTATCTGGTGAGGATCGCTATACCAAAGTACATGCGCCACCTTTTCGGAGGGCGGCGCAACTATGTGAAGAGCACAGGCACACGCGATGTGCGCGAAGCCCGTCTCTTTCGTGATGCGGTTGCTTTGGAATGGGTGAAGATACGCAGTCAGTTAAAGCCACAGCGTGATCGGGGCTCGAAGGTGGAGCAAATACTCAATGAGCTACGCCGGGTCGGGACGTATGCACACGAAGCGCCGGAACCATTAAGCCCCCCTGTAATGAGTTGCCCTTCCCTTTTGAGGATGCGGGATCAGTACATTCTCCAGTTCAGCGAGAAGCGGAAGCTCACCACACTATCGAAGACCAACAAAGCCGTAGAAGTGCTCTTAGACCATCTTAAAAAGAAAGATGTTCAGCTTCGTGACATTAACCGAACCACCGTTACAGGCTGGCTTGATAAGCTCAAATCGGAGAAAGCGCCACAGACCATACAAAATTACGTCAGCGCACTGGCTCAAATCTGGGATCTGGCTCGTAACCGCTACCACGATGCACCGCAAGAAAACATCTGGCGCGGTCATGCGCTGGAGGCCAAAAGTAGCAAGGTGAGCTATGAGGTATTTGAGCCTGGCGAATTGGCGAAAGTGTTCGCGGTGATGGATGGTGATGAAGAGATGCAGAGCGTAACGCTCATCGGCATGTACAGCGGTATGCGCCTTAATGAAATCTGTTCGTTACGTGCAGCCAACATCCGAGAAATTGAAGGGGTGTTATGTTTTGAAGTAACGGAAGGTAAGACCAGATCGGCATCCAGGGTCATACCATGCCACAGCCTGATCACACCGTTGGTGCTGTCGCTTCGTGAGAAGCCCTATAACGGCTTTTTATTCTACCGTGCGTCAATCACTGACCGTGCAGACGGCAAGCGCTCAACGTGGCATTCACAGCGTTTTACAAGGGCTAAACGTAAGGCTTTGGGCGAAGTAGGATCAGAGAAGAAAGTTTTCCACAGCCTACGCCACCAGGTGGCCCAAATACTGGACAGGGGCGGCATAGGTAAGAAGTTAAAGCCTGTACCAGAAGACCGAATCGCCCTTCTCCTGGGGCATGAGCGCGGCAGCACAGAGAGTTTTAAGACGTACAGCAAGAATGCCGCCTCTCCGGTAGAACTTCGGCAATACATCGAATTGCTACGCTATCCAGAAGTAGAGAGCCAACATGGAGGAGTTAAAAAAACATGTGGAAATCGTTAAAATCTTATGGTATTGGGATTGACTTTCAGCAAGGAAATGTGCTACCCTAAAGACGAAGTTCGCGAGCGAAGCGAGGGAGGTTTGTCTCTCGAAGAGAGAGAGTTACCTTTGTACAATAGTATTCTTTCATGTTAGTCATGAAAGAGAGTGTATGTCTGTTCCTGTGTATTAATCACTACTCAGGTGTACACTCTACCTCCGATCTGAACTAACCATTAACCTACCCTGATAATAATCTGTTCTTGTTACTACCTGATGTAGCTACGTAGGTATGAGTAATCCGAAGTCATGCACTGATCCAACTACCATTAACTTAACCTTTATAATAATCCCTTCCTGTTACTCACCGATAACCCCCACCAGAGATTCATCTTGATGAGCTTCCAGAGTATGCTGGGGAATCGTCTCGATGATTATCCCCTTCACCATTGTCCACCAGCAGCCCCTGAACGCATTACAGCCTGTCTCCCTGACATTCCCCCATCCTTTGAGAGAAAGCAGCACACAACGCAGCAGACGAAGCGAGAACCGCGCCCAAGCTGGCAAATCGTAAGCCGTCGCCCTTCTCACTGTTGCAATTGATTCCCAGAGCCACCAGCGGCGCTATCTGACGTTGTGAAGCCCACCACCAGTCCCCGATGAAATGCCTATGCTTTAATGAGTGCTTTGGGCCGTTCTCTTTGACAGCCTCACTGTATTCCCACTATCCACTTCCAACCATGCAGATCCAGACAACGCAGACTGAAAATCACATTTAAATACAAAAGTCAACAAAATCACTTGACAAAAAGTGCTATTAATTGTATAATAAATTATAGGAAGCAATGTTGTGAACAAATGCCCCTGAGCGATAGTTTTTGTTCGTAGAATCTACTTCTTACTATTCCCATAGTTAGTATCGTATAGCGCAGCTTGCGCACTCTCCGCAGAATAAAGCCTCCCGGAAGCTAAACGTTTTAATGTCGATGATTCCCAGATCATCCGGTCTGATTATTTCGGTTGTGTTGGACGTTTGGGCAATCCTTCCGAGGAGGCTTTCCTATGCTCAAAGAAAAGGAAAACTCATACAGTTGAAAAGTCAAAATCTGAAAGAAATTAAAAACTGGCTCCCTCGTTTCGAATACCACATCTATCGTGACAGGTTACGCCAGTATGGTATGCCAACCACCCCACACCGAGTTGCATTTATGTACTGGGCCGAAGAAATTATGAAACATTGCTTCACGTTCGAGGACTTCGTAGATGAATGGAGCAACGGCAATGAGCACCGAGAAATAAATAGATGGGTGGATAGTGGAGTTATCAGCATGGAATACTTTGAAGGAAAATCCTATTACGTCACCTCATACATTGTTGGAGGTGTAAGCCCATTTTATTGTCACACCTGCAACCGAATAAACATTAAGAAACTTCTATCTATAAAGGAGCAATGTCCTCATGACTAAGCTACCAGCAGCATTCACCAGAGAAATAAAAGCCGAGTTTAAAATACAACGTGATCAATACGTAGCTGATTACATCGAATCCCATCTCACGGATGTTTTCAGTATCTCTGATTTTTATCCGGTAGTGCTGATTAAGCTACAGACCGCTATTCAAGATGGGTACGAAATCGCGGAGTTTGACCGCCAGCCATTCTACAACATTGGTGATCCTGCAATGCGTATCGTAATGAACAAAAAGCCGCAGGAAATCGACACAGAGCGCCGTTCCCTCACAGAGGCAGCAGAATCAGCTTTAATGGCCTCCCTTGAGGCTCAAGCGGAAGAGCTATACCAACAGATGGTTGCAGAGGAAGAACGCCGTAAACATGTAGAAGCAGCCGCGCAAGCAGCAGCAGAAGCCGAGGCTCTCACCTTCTCTGGTCGCCTACGTGCATCCCTCGTGAAAGGCTCCCATGTTTGAATCTTATGCGCAGAAGCGCAACCCTGCGAAACTCGCCCAGAGGAGTGCCAGCGACTATCGGAAAATGATGATCGCCGAGCAGGACGGGAGGGACTTCATAACAGGCTCACCACTGACAGATCCGGTTATTGACCATGACCACAGAACGGGACATTGCCGCCTAATCCTTAACCGTGTAACGAATGCCATTGAAGGCGATTTCAATCGCATCTTGTCTCGCATTGCCTACCGTGAAGACTTCACACCGCTCTTGTGGGAAGTTTATTTCGGTCATCATAGCGATCTGTACGATGAGTTATACGACGCAGCGCTCGACCGCAGGAAGGGCTTTCTCAAAGAAGATGACTTCGGATTTATCTTGAAACAGTTTGCGGTGTATTACGCCGTCCGCTTTGACCAACTTCACCACCTGGAGTATTACCGATGACCAAAAACCCGCAACAATCCTTAGCCTGGTTAAAGCACTATTGGAGCCACCAGCAACAGGACATGCAGAAATCAGAAATCAAGCTCGAACCACTGAACAAGCCAGAGCTATTCGACAAAGCAGTAGATAAAATCACCATTGGTCAGTTCTATCAGTGGTTACTTTCCGAAGGCTACATCTTCAAAACTAAGGATAACAAATAATGTTGAAACTCATTATTGCACGCGACGTGCTCAGCTGGATTGATGCAAATAAGGGCGAGGACAGCCGCCCAACATTCATTATTAAAACTTTACGAAATGCTATGAACGAGGGCACTGATGACAGAAAAGCAACAAATAAGACCACTGATTGACCATTTACAAGCAGAAAAGTACGCATTTATCAGCGCTCAAGGTAAAATACTCCTCCACCACATCCCCACGAATACAAATCACTGTCTGGACATTCTCGAAAGGGAATACCATTTATCAACTGGTAGAAAGTGGCGGCGGGATTATTTAAACCTTCTTTGGGATCACATTCCATTCATCAAAGTTTACGATTTCAACCCGGCGAAGCCATACGGTATCGATCAGAATGGAACCCTGAATACGTTCAGGCGCTGGCACAGCGACAAAACACCAGCCGCAGATCTGACTCTCTGGCTTGAGTATCTGGCGAGGCTCTTCCCTGACCAGGCAGACCGCGACACAGTGAGCGCATACATGGCGCACATGTTCCAGCACCCGGAACAGCGCCCAAGCTGGCACATCGTTATGCCGAGTGATACCGGGACAGGCAAAGGTTTTTTGTTCAATCAAATCCTCTCGCCGCTCCTGATGCACCAGACAACTCTTTACTCCAACTACGGCACCCTGACGGGCGTCCACAATGATGCGATGGCCCGTACAATCCTGATCCTGTTTGATGACCCACCGCCAGCCAGACGTAACATGGCAGATCGGTTAAAAAGCATCCAGACTGAACCGATGATCGAGATTAACAGGAAGTATGAGCAGCCTCGAAAGGTAGCCACTTACACCCGGTTTTTCACGTTCAGCAACAGTGAGAGTCCGATTGAAGTGGAGGCGAATGATCGCCGCCATTACTGCACCCATTACATACGCCACAGGGCGAACAGGGAAGAAACAGCAGAGTTTATTGCCCGTCTTGCTAATTGGCTCGCCGTGGGCGGTCTGGAAGCCGTACACGCCTGGCTAATGGCTTACCCGTTGGAATCCTTCAATCCGTATCGCCCACCGTTCAGTTTGGCACTTGAGCGCATGAAACAAGCCAGCATCACGGAAGAGCAGAACGAAGCGGAGATCTTCACCGGAGAAAATCCGGCGTTTGCATTCCAGGCATTTCATGACGCTTGCCCATCATTCCCACGACCACAGGATGCGAGTCAATGGTTACGTGACAACGGCTATGTCAGTGCCAGAGTGAACACCAGAGCAGGGTTAAAATCAGTTTGGTATCGAGCGCCTCAGGACGGCAGCGGGAAAATTCCGGAGAGCGCCCTTTCCTGGTTTGTCGATAAATACTACCCAACCCCGACGAAATGATCAGGGCTACAGGGCTATGATTTTAGCCCTGCATTTTGAAACCCGCGCCGCTACTGGCCTGATCAGGGCTACAGGGCTAACAGGGCTACTTATTAAGTATTCTTAGATCTGTTATACAGCTTCACCATTTTCCAAATGGGAATAACAGGAGCACCAGCGTTTCCCGACTATCAATTTTTAAAATTTTGATAGGCAAATGCCTAACAACTTCCCAAAAGCAAAATCTGAAATCACTCATACCGTGGATCGGTATCGCCGCCCGGATTTTCGGGCTTCTTTCCTTCCACATTCACGCCGCCTGACGCGCTCCAGCGTACAGCCAGCACATCAAATAAGATCCAAATTTCATAGGAGGACATTACATGTCAGGACGTACCCACGCAGCATACGTAAATTATTTCCAGAACGGTCGCAAGGCACAGCGGTTAGCCGAAGTTGAGCGCCAGCTTGCAGGAGAAGCTATACAGCAAGAGCACCAGCTTAAAGCAGAGGCGCGGAGCACTGAGAACATCGCAGACCATTTCCCTCGCGTCATTCCTAACACGCCAATCATCGAATGGTTGCCGGGTTACTACATCCATCGTAATGAGTGGGAAGCCTACCGGGACGGGCATAGCTTGGTAGTCGTGAAAGAACCGCGTCAGACGGTTGATCCGGAGTTAATCTCCTACCAGTGGAATCACTTTGTAGTTAACTCAAGGTTTCCGTGGAAGCTGGAAGATCACGCCATCGTTTACACGTTCGTTTAGCTTTTTACATTTCGAGAAAGTCCCAGCGAACCGCAGAAACAATCCCCCAGTTACCATTTACATTAGGTCGCTTCCATTTCGCTGTTTTCATCTTTCGCAGGTATTCCAGAGCCTCCTCGAAAACAAAAAATCTCCGTAGGTTATCAGCCTCGCCAACGACATAAGCCCCATCCCGATTACTTGCAAGCCCTGGATTGAAGCAAGAGCCGTCCTTCGCATACGGAACTTTAACAGTCTCAGTTTTTACAACCTGATCGGATACGAATAGTTGGCATACATCAACCTCGAGGGCATGGGCCAGTATTTCAATGGCATCAAGTGAAGCATTGGACGTCCCTCGCTCAATCCTGCTCATGTAGCTACGAGCGAAACCGCAACGATCAGCAAATGCCTCTTGGCTTAACCCAGAAGCAATGCGAAGTTGTTTTACTCTTTGCCCAAACAAGGCTCTTAGATTTTTTTGCATCATCTAAAGATGCAAGTTATGACCTCTAATCAGCCACGCTCTAATCGTGACATTTCAAACCAAGCATGTATGCTTTATCATCTACATTGATAACCAGGTTAGGAACGATGAAAAAGATTCTAATTGCAACAACATTGATAGCAGTGGCCTCTAACGCTTATGCATTAACTCAAGGGGGCAATGCGACCCTAAAGGAAGGTACATTTAACTGTAAAAAGCTGACCGATTTTTACGAGATGATTAGTTACATCCAGGACAAAGACCAACAAGGCATGATGAGCCTCATTACCTCTGGTAAATGTCGCCTGTTAAAAGAATCTATGACAGTGGAGATCCAGAACATCGACGAAAAGGGTTTCGTTTCCTTCATCACCCCCGGTGGTCACGGTGGCTGGGCAGTTCAACAGTTTTTTGAAGAATAATCCCCTTCTATCTCTTAATGGCGTGAATCCTCACGCCATCACACAACCGTAGCATTTGAGTATACATCATAACTACATCATAAAGGTGGCCTAAAAAATGTAGTTTAAATAGCGCTTGACCACTTAAACGCTACATGTAATTATAATACAACCCAAAGGCTACACAAGGACTACCCTGATGACCACCAGCCGAGTTTATGCCTATCTTCGCGCCTCCACTAAAGAGCAGGACGCTACGCGCGCCAAAGCAGCATTAGCAGAGTTCGCCGCCGCTCATGATTTGGGCCACGTCACATACTTCACTGAGAACGTGAGCGGAGCCAGCTTACAGCGCCCGGAGCTTATGCGCCTGATAGACATAGCCGCGCCTGGTGACATTCTGTTAGTGGAGCAAGTAGACCGCCTGAGCCGCCTTAACGCTGAGGACTGGGAGACACTGAAAACCCAGATCGATAATAAAGGCTTGCGAGTGGTGGCTCTCGACCTGCCAACCAGTCACGTAGTGTTAGCCGCAAAGGGCGAGTTTATGCAATCCATGATGAAAGCTATCAACGGCATGATGTTAGAAATGCTGGCAGCAATCGCCCGTAAAGACTACACAGACCGCCGCCGCCGTCAGGCTGAGGGAATCAGCAAGGCAAAAGCTGAGGGCGCTTATAAGGGCCGTCCAGTGAACGATAAGCTACACGAACAGATCCGTGCATTGCATACAGCAGGTAAGACAAAGAGCGAGATCCATCGCCTCACAGGCGCAGCCCGAACCACCATTAACAAAGTGCTGGAGGCGCAAGCCACGGCTTAACAGAATCTTTTCAGGGGCCTTGTCAGCCCCGCTATCCCACCACCAGCCCCCTGATATTTAGGGAATCCAGGAGTGGGAATTGGGTACGTCACGAAAACATCGTTAAGCGACTCATGTAATGGAGCAAACCAGCGCCTTCTTAGGGAGCACTCAAGCCCAAGTAGACGCATTGAGAACGAATTATTCAACGGGAATTAAGAGAGGGACACGCGCATGAAACGCTTACTTGTGCTGACGCTGGCGCTATTACCAATAACAATCGGAGGCGAATTGCCCCCGATGATCTTTAACCGATTAATCGCCTTCAGCTTCAATAAATTTCTGAGCCAGGCAAGGCGGCAAATTCTGAAGATACTGTACAGAATCACGAATCAGTTCATCTACAGTTTCATCACGCTCACGTAAATTTTGAGCCCATCCTCTCCCTGGGTGCATAAAGTCCCAGCGAGGACGTAAGCCAGTGTAACGGTGCTTACCTGGATCATGATTGCCAAAACCATCGATAGATGAATTCCAAATCGGTTTAAAGCGAGAGATAACCAGCGATTCTCCCAACGGAATCCAGATGTCATCAACAACCAAAAATCGACAATAAAAATCTTCAATCGAAAGATTCTCCGCTGCACGAAGACTTTCGGCATGCTCTTTCAAGCGTCTAAATAGGACGTTTCCAACCTTATCTGGATTAGTAAGTCCCATTCTCGCACCTGCTGGTACGGCTTTACCCACATAGATAGGCAATCGAAATTGCCCATCACGATTCAGTTCTGCCAGTTGCCTGTAAGCAGGATGATCGCCAGTGTAATAAATCGCGTAAATCCCTGCTCCTGGAAATGAGGTTAACTCTTCCAGAGGATGAGCATCTTTGCTCAACAAGGCTTCCGCAACACTGGCACCTAAATTTTGCTTATCAAGTGGATTAAATGGAATGACCTTTCCTGTCATGCAGAAGCCCTTTTATTATTACCACCCTGCTTGAGGATGTTCCCAATTTCAGAGGTCAGCAGCTTTTCCGCTACACTGCTGGCAACACAATACGCCAGGTGAACCGGCACAGCGTTACCCAACTGCCTCATAGTTTCAGTCCAGCTCCCATGAAAACGATAACTATCGGGAAACGTTTGAATTCTGGCACTTTCTCGCACAGTAAAATAGCGTACTGAACCATCATTACGCACGAGCATGTTCTCGCCCCCAGGAACACCATGAGCACCTGCTTTGAGCGTTTTAGCTGGTAAATCTAATGGGCTTCCCGTATGACCGGGATAAGTTCGCGCCCCCGCCTGGAACGCATGATTCCTGATCAAATTTGCCGCCTTTGTTTCAGGATCAGGCAAATCTGCAATAGCATCTCGAACTGTTTTCCACGGAAGTGTATCGGGCGGATTTTTACGCAATTTTGCGATACGACTAACCATCTGGTTTGGAACAACTGGCATTTCTAAACCGTGTCGCTTCCAATAATCACCAGTAACCCACTGATCATAAACAAGTGCATCATAACTATGAGTTGGTTTAGGGAACGACCACTCAATTTCAAGATCATCGCGGAAACCAACAATGAAGACACGCTCACGTTTTTGTGGGATGCCGTAGTCTGCTGCATTGACTAACGTAGCCAGAACGTTATACGTCAGCCCTCTCCCCTTGTTCTTTCCACTGGTTTTTTCTTCCTGCAAGCGTTTCAAATGCTCGCTCCAGTCTTCGCCATTTCGCGGAGCTACTTCTGGAAACTCAAGCTGCAACTGAATGTACTGGAAATAGCTCGCAAAGGTTGCCCGAGTCAGCCCTTTGACATTCTCAACGATGAAAGCCTTAGGGCGTATTTGTCTGATCGCTTCCGCTGTCGCTGGAAACATGTCTCGGGTATCAGAGTTAGCTTTGTGCTTGCCACCAATTGAAAATGGCTGGCAAGGTGGGCCTCCAGCTAACAGGTCTATACCTTTTGGTATTTGCGACCAGTCAAACTCTCGAACATCTCCCTCGAACAGGTTCCAATTGTTAAGCAAAGGGAAACCATTCTTCTGATTTTCGCGTACTGTATCGCAAGCCCATTTATCCCACTCGACAACAGCAAGGTGCTCAAATCCTGCAATCTCGCACCCCATAGCTAAACCGCCAGCCCCGGCAAATAGCTCTACAGATTTCATACTTATCTCCGCCTCATGGCTTATGGTCCGCATCTTAGCAATTTTATCCGTTCATCGGAACCAGCAGACCCAGCCCTATACAACTTACAATACCAATCGATGTATGGGCCAAAATTAAACGATAGATCACCTTTTGCGCCGTGTTGGGTACACCAACAAAAGCGCCGTAGGCGTATCATCAGGAGTTTTGTCAGTTAACCGCTCTCTTATCGAGTACCGTTCATTTATGGCACGGTGGACACCACGGTAGAGCCAGATCCTTTCCCGATCTGGTTAGGCTTCCCAACATTTGCTCGTTTATCCGTGGCGTGTCATCACGACAGGCTGTAACGGGGCACCGCGCTAAGTGTGGAACGGTTAAAAGTTTTTGGTATAGGATTTAGAGACGGCGGCACGTCTTCCGGCTTCAAAGGGAATAGCTGTACAAGGTTGAGCCTGGTAACTACTTGCCACTGCGTGATAACATACCAAAGCCATTAACATTCACAGTGGCTTTTGTACTTGATGAAATGATGTATTTTCTACATGCAAAGTAGGCAGGTGTAAAATCCCTAACCACTTGATTTGCGGAAAAAATCGTTATTGATCAGTGACTTGGTGCCGAAGGCCGGACTCGAACCGGCACGTATTTCTACGGTTGATTTTGAATCAACTGCGTCTACCGATTTCGCCACTCCGGCACGGAAGGGATGCGGAAAACGTTGTGGATTATACCTGTCGTGCGCCACCATGCAAGCGCCAGCGTGTGTCTGGCTCGCTAAGTGTTGAAAATTTCAGCATTACCTTTCTTACCTGTAACCATCATCACAGTTTACCCGCTTCTTAATCCCCCCCTTCTGCGAAGCGTCCCGTTTCCCCATGCTCTACACTTCCAGTTCAACACCACACTGAGGGAAACACGATGTCGATGATAAAAAGCTACGCCGCTAAAGAAGCAGGCAGCGAACTCGAACTCTATGAATATGATGCGGGCGAGCTCAAGCCGGAAGATGTCGAAGTCCAGGTCGATTACTGCGGTATCTGCCATTCTGATTTGTCGATGATCGACAACGAATGGGGGTTCTCTCAGTATCCGCTGGTTGCCGGGCATGAGGTGATTGGTCGTGTGGCAGCGCTCGGCAGCGCGGCGCAGGATAAAGGCCTGAAAGTCGGCCAGCGCGTCGGCGTTGGCTGGACGGCGCGCAGCTGCGGGCACTGCGACGCCTGTATCAGCGGTAATCAAATCAACTGCCTGGAAGGTTCCGTTCCCACTATTCTTAATCGCGGCGGCTTTGCCGAGAAGCTGCGGGCCGACTGGCAGTGGGTGATCCCGCTGCCGGAGAGTATCGATCTGGCGGCCGCTGGCCCATTATTGTGCGGCGGCATTACGGTGTTCAAACCGCTGCTGATGCACCATATCACCGCCACCAGCCGCGTCGGGGTGATCGGCATCGGTGGCCTGGGACATATCGCCATTAAGCTGTTACACGCGATGGGCTGCGAAGTGACCGCATTCAGTTCCAATCCGGCGAAAGAGCAGGAAGTGCTGGCGATGGGGGCGGATAAGGTGGTCAACAGCCGCGATCCAGATGCGCTAAAAGCGCTGGCGGGTCAGTTCGATCTCATCATTAACACGGTTAACGTCGATCTCGACTGGCAGCCCTATTTTGAAGCGCTGGCCTACGGCGGTAACTTCCATACCGTCGGTGCAGTGCTGAAGCCGCTGCCAGTTCCGGCGTTTACCTTAATTGCCGGGGATCGCAGCATCTCCGGTTCGGCGACCGGGACGCCATTCGAGCTGCGCAAGCTGATGAAGTTTGCCGGGCGCAGCAAGGTGTCGCCTACCACCGAGCTGTACCCGATGTCGCAAATTAACGAAGCAATCCAGCACGTGCGTGACGGCAAGGCCCGCTACCGCGTGGTGCTGAAAGCCGACTTCTGATCGTCTTTGCCGGGTGGCGTAAGCTTCCCGGCTATTCTTCCCGCTATTCCAGGCAGGTAAAATTCTCCTCACAATCTCCGCAATTTAGCGGTGAAGAGTGCGTCACGGTTGCCTATACTCCAGGCAGGATAAATGGAGGAAATCTCAATGAGCGCACCCCTGCTAATTGCCCGCACGCCGGACACCGAACTGTTTTTACTGCCAGGCATGGCCAACCGTCACGGGCTGATTACCGGCGCCACCGGGACCGGTAAAACCGTCACACTACAAAAGCTGGCCGAATCGTTGTCCGAGATTGGCGTACCGGTATTTATGGCCGATGTGAAAGGTGATTTAACCGGCGTGGCCGAGGAAGGACAAGCCTCTGAAAAGCTGCTCGCCCGCCTGAAAAACATCGGCATTACCGACTGGCAACCGCATGGTAATCCGGTCACGGTGTGGGATATCTTCGGCGAAAAGGGTCACCCGGTGCGAGCCACGGTATCTGACCTCGGGCCGCTGCTGCTGGCTCGTCTGTTGAACCTCAACGACGTACAGTCCGGCGTGCTGGATATTATCTTCCGCATTGCCGATGACCAGGGCCTGCTGCTCCTCGATTTCAAAGACCTGCGGGCCATTACTCAGTACATCGGCGATAACGCTAAATCCTTCCAGAATCAGTACGGCAATATCAGCAGCGCTTCGGTCGGGGCTATCCAGCGCGGACTACTGTCGCTGGAGCAGCAGGGAGCGGCACACTTCTTTGGCGAACCGATGCTGGACATCAAAGACTGGATGCGTACCGACGCCAGCGGCAAAGGGATGATTAATATCCTCAGCGCCGAGAAGCTCTACCAGATGCCCAAACTGTACGCCGCCAGCCTGCTGTGGATGCTCTCTGAACTGTACGAACAGTTGCCGGAAGCGGGCGATCTGGAGAAACCAAAACTGGTGTTCTTCTTTGATGAAGCGCATCTGCTGTTCAACGATGCCCCGCAGGTGCTGCTGGATAAAATCGAACAGGTGATCCGTCTGATCCGCTCGAAAGGGGTCGGCGTGTGGTTCGTCTCGCAAAACCCGTCGGATATTCCGGACAACGTGCTTGGTCAGTTGGGGAACCGCGTGCAGCACGCCTTGCGCGCGTTCACGCCGAAAGATCAGAAAGCGGTGAAAACCGCGGCGCAAACCATGCGCGCCAACCCGGCATTTGATACCGAAAAAGCCATTCAGGAGCTGGGAACCGGCGAGGCGCTGGTGTCGTTTCTGGACGCCAAAGGCAGCCCGTCGGTGGTTGAACGGGCGATGGTGATTGCGCCGTGCTCACGGATGGGACCAGTGACGGACGACGAGCGCAACGGGCTGATTAATCACTCTTCGCTGTACGGCAAATATGAAGAAGATATCGACCGAGAGTCCGCCTATGAACGTTTACAGCAGGGCGTGCAGGCCAGTACCGAGCAGCAAAATACGCCTCCCGCCAACGGTAAAGCGGTCGAGGTGGACGGCGGTATTCTCGGTGGATTGAAGGATATTTTATTTGGCAGCACAGGGCCGCGCGGCGGCAAGCGCGATGGCGTGGTACAGAGCGTGGCGAAAAGCGCGGCGCGACAGGTTACTAATCAGATAATCCGCGGCATGTTGGGGAGTTTGATGGGTGGGAGAAAACGCTAGCCCGTATTACGTTGCCGGATGGCGGCTTAACGCCTTATCCGGCCTACGGGTCCGGAGTAGGCCTGAAAAGCGCAACGCCATCAGGCCTACGATTACTGTGATTACGATTTACGCAGCATCAGCCACAGGCTTATCAGGAAGAAGCTGGCGCTTGGCAGCAGCGCACCGATAATCGGCGGAATGCCGTACACCAGCGTCAGCGGACCAAAGATTTGGTCCAGCACATAGAACACAAAACCGAAGCTAATCCCCGTCACCACACGCACACCCATCGGGACGCTACGCAACGGACCAAAGATAAACGACAGCGCCATCAGCATCATGACCGCCACTGACAGAGGCTGGAAGACTTTGCTCCACATATTGAGCTGGTAGCGTCCGGCATCCTGGCCGCTCGACTTCAGGTACTTCACGTAGTTATGCAGACCGCTAATCGACAGCGCGTCAGGATCCAACGCCACGACGCCGAGCTTGTCGGGCGTCAGGTTGGTTTTCCAGGTGCCGCTCACCGTTTGCGAGCCGGTGATTTGTTTCGGATCGGTCAGGTTGGATTCATCCACCTGTGACAAACGCCAGACCTTCTGCTCCGGGTCAAACGTCGCGCTCGCAGCGTAGCGTACAGACTGCAGACGGCGCTTATCGTTAAACGAGTAGATGCTAATCCCGCCCAGCTCGGCCTCGCCTTTCACCCGCTCGATGTAGACAAAGCTGTCACCGTCTTTCGCCCACAAACCCTGCTGGGTAGAGAGCAGCGAGCCGCCGTACATCTGCTGCGCACGGTAGTTACGCGCCATCTGTTCACCCTGCGGTGCGACCCATTCGCCAATGGCCATCGTCAGCAGCACCAGCGGAATCGCGGTTTTCATCACCGACAACGCCACCTGCATACGGGTAAAGCCAGAAGCCTGCATCACCACCAGTTCACTGCGCTGGGCCAGCATGCCCAGCCCCAGCAATGCCCCCAGCAGCGCCGCCATCGGGAAGAAGATCTGGATATCTTTCGGCGCACTGAGCAGGGTATACAGCCCGGCGCCCATCGCATCGTAGCTCCCCTGCCCGGCTTTTTTCAGCTGGTCAACGAACTTGATGATCCCGGAGAGCGACACCAGCATGAACAGCGTCATCATGATGGTGGTGAAAATGGTTTTACCGATATAGCGGTCAAGTACACCAAAAGGCTGCATTATACCGCTCCTTTACGCATAAAACGGGCACGCAAGCGGCGCATCGGCACCGTATCCCAGAGGTTAAGCACAATCGCCAGCGCCAGATAAGCAAGGTTAACCACCCACATCCAGAACACCGGATCCAGCTTACCTTTGCCACCGTTCGACTTCAGCGATGTCTGAACCAGGAAGAACAGCAAATAGAGCAGCATTGCTGGCAGCATCGACAACACGCGACCCTGACGCGGGTTTACCACGCTCAGCGGTACAACCATCAGCGCCATCATAAATACGGTGAATACTAACGTGATACGCCAGGTCAGCTCCGCGCGGGCGCGATCGGTGTCGGTCGCCAGCAGCGTACGCATGGTCATCTGTTCGGTATCGTTTGGATCCAGCGCCACGGCCTGATGGCCGATAATCGCCTGATAATCCTGGAAGTCGGTAATGCGGAAATCACGCAGCAGCGCGGTACCTTCAAAGCGCGTCCCCTGGTTTAGCGTCACAACCTGAGAGCCATCGCGCAATTGGGTAAGATGTCCGGAATCAGCTACGACGACCGAAGGACGAGCGTTGCCTTTCGGGCGGATTTGCGCGAGGAACACGTCTTTGAAGTTGCTGCCGTCAACGCTTTCGATAAACAGCACCGAACTGCCGTTGGTCGCCTGCTGGAATTGCCCCTGAGCAAGCGCCGCCATACCGGGGTTCGCTTTCGCCTCTGCCAGGACTTCGTCCTGATGTCTGGAGGACCACGGTCCGGCCCACATCACGTTGACCGCCGCAATAATACTGGTAAACAACGCCAGCACCATCGCCGCTTTAACAAGCACAGCCTTGCTCAGCCCACAGGCATGCATGACCGTAATTTCACTTTCGGTATACAGTTTGCCCAGCGTCATCAGCAGCCCGAGGA
>ERZ1106969.181-NODE-181-length-73355-cov-4.512960_pt1 | contig 73355 bp, 70 predicted proteins | sample MGYA00403685_ERZ1106969 | MGnify/ENA primary metagenome ERZ1106969 (study PRJEB35170, sample SAMEA104062416) | human gut metagenome | biome: human gut; feature: human-associated habitat; material: faeces | place: Denmark | collected 2012-05-18 ...
AGAAGCGGGGCATCCGGCCTGGATGAAGGCGTGGGCAGGGCAGCGCGTCCGGGAAGAGGCGCGCCCGGTATGGATGAAAGTATGGGCAGGGCAGTGCGTCCAAGAAGCGGAGCATCTGGATTGGATGAAGGTGTGGGCAGGGCGGCGCGTCCAAGAAGCGGGGCATCCGGCCTGGATGAAGGCGTGGGCAGGGCAGCGCGTCCGGGAAACGGTGCGCCCGGTATGGATGAAAGTACGGGCAGGGCAGTGCGTCCAAGAAGCGGGGCATCCGGATTGGATGAAGGCGTGGGCAGGGCACCTGGGCGTCAAAGCGGCGCGGCGCAGACCGGATCCCAGGGATATGGACGTTCCAGGGCGCGGGGAAACAGGGAAGCGCAGGAAGCCCGCACCAGGAAGGCACGGATGGTTCCGGCGGAGGAAGAGGGCAGGAGAGGCGGGCCGGGGACGGCGGGAGCCAGGCCGCCCAAAGCCAGGAATCAGCGGACCGGCCAGCCGCCTCTTGAATCAGCGCCGCGTGAAGTCACGCTCCGGCCGGATGACGCGCCAGGGGAGTCCTCCCTTCATCCCGCGGGAAAAGTATCCCGGGGCGGCAAGAAAAGGAAAGGTGTTCCCTTTATGGCGCTCCTGCTTGTGCTGATCCTCGGGGTTGGCGCAGGCCTGGGCGGGGGTTATTATCTGTGGGGATGGGAGCGGCCCTACACCATTGACCTGAAGGCAGTGGAAGTGCCGGAATGGGTAAAACAGGAATTCATCAGGAAGAATATTTTCTCAAGGCCGGATGTGAGCCGGAAGCGGATTAACAATATCGTGATCCACTATGTGGCCAATCCGGGAAGCTCGGCAAAGAACAACAGGGATTATTTCGACAGCCTGGCGGACCAGGACCAGCAGAAGAGCGGTACATCCACCAGCAGCCACTTTGTGGTGGGGCTGGAGGGAGAGGTCATCCAGTGTATCCCGATTACGGAAATCGCCTATGGCAATGCCCCGCGCAATGAAGACACCATTTCCATTGAAGTCTGCCATCCGGATGAGACAGGCAGGTTCAATGACGTTACATATGAATCCGTTGTGAACCTGACGGCCTGGCTGTGTAAGGAACTTAAACTGGGGTCAAAAGACGTGGTACGCCATTATGATATCAACGGTAAGCTTTGCCCCAAGTATTATGTGGAGCATGAAGATGCGTGGGTACAGTTCAGAAAAGATGTGGATGCTGCCATAAAGGAACTGTAGTGCAAGGGGGTGTTTGAAAATCCATTCCCGCCATCTGTCCGGCGGCCGGGAAGGACGGCTGCCGGAATACAAAGGATGGAGTACCAGGGCTTTCAGGAAATGGAAGGATCATAATGGAATGAACTCAGGCTTTCGTCCATGGAACACGGTATAATACCGGAACCCGCACCTTAAGAGGAAACGGCGGCATTCCTGGAACCCGTAGCCCAGATAGTCCGGGGTATGGGCATCAGAGCCGATGGTGATGATTTCGCCGCCCAGTTCCCTGTATCGTTTTAATATCCTGCGGGAAGGATTGGGCTGCGAGAGGCCGTACCGGAGGCCTCCGGTATTGCACTCCAGCCCTTTGCCGTGTTCGATAAGCACCATGAGGATGGGGTCAATCCACTGGCTGAAGCGCTCATAAGAATAGGAAGCGTTCTGGTGAGGCGCATAGCGGACAATGTAATCCAGGTGCCCAAAGGAATCAAATACATCATAAAGGTTCCTGGCACGGTTTAAGGATACCTTGAAGAATTCCTCCAGTCCCTTCTCCTCGCCGTAATGTTCCCAGTAGCTGAGTTCATAGGGATCCATACCCGCCACAAAGTGGCTGGAGCCGATGATGAAGTCAAAGCTGGAGCCGTGTTCACGTACAAAATCATGAAGGTACCCATCCAGATGGTCCTGAAGTCCCAGTTCCACTCCTATATTAATACGGATACGCCCTTCATATTCAGCCTGAAATGCCTTCAGGGCAGAGAGATAGGAGGGGATATCCAGGTTGAAATCCGTGTCGCAGAATCCCGAGTCATAATCATGGTGGTCCGTGATACAGATTTCCTTCATGCCAAGTTCCATGGCCTTTTCTATCTGCCTGCGTACCGGTGTGTCTGAATCACCGGAAAATGCAGTATGCAGATGACAATCGTTAATCATAAAATGTTTCTCCTTGTGGTCAAATCATTCAACAGGTTCATTATAACAGAAAGTTCCCAAAATAGAAGCCAGTAATAATAATAATTTAGATGTATAAAGGTGTAGAGATTTGTGGTATAATGAAAAATAAGCATTCATTTGGACATAATCACCAAGGGGATGAAAAAAATTTCCAGAAAAAGCCTGTCCTGCGAAAAATTGAAAAAAGGACTTGCCATTTCCAGAGAAATTGATTACAATGTAAGAAGGTTGATTATTATTTAACAATAATATAATTTTTAACAAACTAGGAGGAATTGAATCATGGCAGTAAAAGTAGCAATTAATGGTTTTGGACGTATTGGACGTCTGGCTTTCCGTCAGATGTTCGGAGCAGAAGGTTACGACGTAGTAGCAATCAATGACTTAACCGATCCTAAGATGTTAGCTCATCTCTTAAAGTATGATACAGCACAGGGCGGATACGCCGGTGTATATGGACAGGGCCTTCATACCGTAGAGGCTGGTGAGGATTCCATTACTGTTGATGGCAGGAAGATTACCATCTACAAGGAGCCAAAGGCTGCCGATCTTCCATGGGGCCAGATTGGTGTTGACGTGGTTCTGGAGTGCACAGGCTTCTACTGCTCCAAGGACAAAGCACAGGCACATATCGATGCAGGCGCTAAGAAAGTTGTTATTTCTGCTCCAGCAGGCAATGATCTTCCTACGATTGTATACAGTGTTAATGAGAACGTACTGACAGCTGATGACAAGATCATCTCCGCTGCTTCCTGTACAACAAACTGCCTGGCTCCTATGGCTAAGGCACTGAATGATTACGCTCCTATCCAGAGCGGTATCATGTCCACCATCCACGCTTACACAGGCGATCAGATGATCCTGGACGGACCACACAGAAAAGGTGATTTAAGAAGGGCAAGAGCCGGCGCTGCAAACATCGTTCCGAACTCCACAGGCGCTGCTAAGGCTATCGGCCTGGTTATCCCAGAGCTGAACGGCAAGTTAATCGGTTCCGCACAGCGTGTACCGGTACCTACCGGTTCCACCACAATCCTTACAGCTGTTGTTAAGAAGGCCGGCGTTACCAAGGAAGACATCAATGCCGCTATGAAGGCTGCTGCTTCTGAGTCCTTCGGATACAACGAGGATGCCATTGTTTCCTCCGATGTTATCGGCATGAGATTCGGCTCCCTGTTCGATGCAACCCAGACCATGGTAGCTCAGATTGCGGATGATCTGTATGAGGTTCAGGTTGTTTCATGGTATGACAACGAGAACTCCTACACAAGCCAGATGGTTAGAACCATTAAGTACTTTGCTGAACTTGGCTGATTGAAGCAATAAGTTGACTCATGAGGGGTCCGGTCGTTTGGACCGGACCCTTTTTTGTTCCGCAGGGATTCCTGCAAAGAATCTTAAGACTCTGAAAGGGGATTAGTACAATGTTAAATAAAAAAACAGTGGATGATTTAAAGGATTTACAGGGCAAGAAGGTACTGGTGCGCTGCGATTTCAACGTGCCGTTAAAGGAAGGCGTTATCCAGAACTACAACCGTATTGACGGTGCAATACCAACCATCAAGAAGCTTCTTGACCAGGGCGCGAAGGTTATCCTGTGTTCCCATCTGGGCAAGCCGAAGGGCGAGCCTGTACCTGAGATGAGTCTTGCACCGGTTGCGCCGGCCCTCAGCGAGAGACTGGGCGTTGAAGTTAAGTTTGTGGATGATGCAAAGGTTACCGGACCAGAGACACAGAAGGTTGCCGCTGAATTAAAGGACGGAGAAGTGCTCCTGCTTCAGAATACACGTTACAGGATTGAGGAGACCAAGTTTAAGGACGGCGATGCTGCTACAGAAGGTTATGCCAAGGAACTGGCCGATCTGTGCGACGGCATTTTTGTCAATGATGCATTCGGCACCGCACACAGGGCACACTGCTCCAATGTGGGTGTTACAAGATATACCAAGGAGAACGTGGTAGGTTACCTGATGGAGAAGGAAATCAAGTTCTTAGGACAGGCGGTTGAGAACCCGGTCCGCCCCTTCGTGGCTATCCTGGGCGGCGCAAAGGTTTCTGATAAGATTAACGTAATCAACAACCTCCTTGACAAGGTTGATACCCTGATTATCGGCGGCGGCATGGCTTACACATTTGCCAAGGCCCAGGGCCAGGAAATCGGCAATTCCCTGTGTGAGGCCGATAAGCTGGATTATGCCCTTCAGATGGTTCAGAAGGCAGAGGAAAAGGGCGTTAAGCTGCTGCTTCCGGTTGACCATGTAGAGGGTAAGGAATTTTCCAACGACACAGAGCATAAGGTAGTGGATGTGATTGACGCGGGCTGGTCAGGGTTTGATATCGGTCCTAAGACAATCGCTCTTTACAAGGATGCCTTAAAAGGCGCCAAGACCGTTGTATGGAACGGACCCATGGGCGTATTCGAATTCTCCAACTTTGCAGAAGGAACACTGGAAATCTGCCGTGCGGTTGCCGAACTGACGGATGCGACCACTGTTATCGGCGGCGGCGATTCTGTGAATGCTGTTAAGAGACTGGGCTTTGCTGACAAGATGACGCACATTTCCACTGGAGGCGGCGCTTCCCTGGAATTCTTAGAGGGCAAGGAACTGCCGGGCGTTGCAGCTGCAGATAACAAATAATAGTATAACTGATACGGAAACTTCGGCGATATGAGGCCCATAAAGACTTTGCTAAGTATCGCCAGGCACTCAGTGCAAGGAGAGGGGAACCATCATGGCAAGAAAGAAAATCATCGCAGGCAACTGGAAAATGAACATGACACCTTCAGAGGCAGTTGCCCTGGTTAACGAGTTAAGACCACTGGTAGCAAATGACGATGTGGACGTGGTATTCTGCGTACCCGCAATCGACATCATCCCGGCTGTGGAAGCTGCCAAGGGAAGCAATATCTGCATTGGCGCGGAGAACATGTATTATGAGGAAAAAGGCGCTTACACAGGCGAGATTGCCCCTGACATGCTCACGGATGCAGGCGTAAAGTATGTAATCATCGGACATTCCGAGAGACGCGAGTATTTTGCCGAGACAGACGAGACAGTGAATAAGAAGGTGCAAAAGGCATTTGAACATGGCATCACCCCGATTGTCTGCTGCGGCGAGTCCTTAACCCAGAGGGAACAGGGCATCACCATTGACTGGATCCGTCAGCAGATTAAGATTGCGTTCCTGAATGTGACGGCTGACCAGGCTAAGACTGCTGTAATCGCGTATGAGCCAATCTGGGCAATCGGCACAGGCAAGGTAGCAACCACGGAGCAGGCAGAGGAAGTATGCGCAGCCATCCGTGCCTGCATCGGCGAGATTTATGATGATGCAACAGCAGAAGCCATCCGTATCCAGTACGGCGGTTCCGTATCCGCGTCCTCAGCGCCGGAGCTGTTCGCACAGCCTGACATTGACGGCGGACTGGTAGGCGGCGCCTCCCTTAAACCGGATTTTGGGAAAATCGTCAACTACAATAAGTAATAATCACGCAATGTATTTGCCCTGCGGCCAAAGAAGCTGACTGCAGGGCATCATTCTCTTTGACAGCAATGGAAAAAAAGGAGATTTTTGAATATGAGCAAGAAACCAACCGTATTAATGATACTTGACGGCTATGGCCTTAACAGCAATTGCGACCACAATGCTGTGTGCGAGGGCAGGACCCCTGTCATGGACCAGCTTATGAGCCAGTGCCCCTTTGTAAAGGGCGAGGCCAGCGGAATGGCAGTAGGACTTCCGGAAGGACAGATGGGCAACTCTGAGGTGGGCCATCTTAACATGGGGGCAGGCCGCATTGTATACCAGGAACTGACCAGGATTACCAAGTCCATCCAGGACGGTGACTTTTTCCAGGTGCCTGAATTCCTTACCGCAGTTGAAAACTGCAAAAAGAACGGCACTGCCCTTCATATGTTCGGCCTTGTATCCGACGGCGGTGTCCACAGCCACAACACCCATATCTACGGCCTTCTGGAACTGGCTAAGAGAAATGGCCTTGACAAGGTGTATGTGCACTGTTTCCTGGACGGCCGCGACACGCCTCCGGAATCCGGCAAGGGATTTGTGGCTGAACTGGAAGCCAAGATGAAAGAAATCGGCGTTGGCGAGGTTGCGTCCGTGATGGGCCGTTACTATGCCATGGACCGCGACAAGAGATGGGACCGTGTGGAACTGGCTTACAATGCCCTGACAAAGGGCCAGGGCAACCAGGCTCAAAGCGCCACAGAAGGAATCCAGGCTTCCTATGACGACGGCAAGGCGGATGAGTTCGTGGTGCCGTTCGTGGTTGAAAAAGAGGGTAAGCCAACCGCGGTCATCCAGGACGGGGATTCCGTGATATTCTACAATTTCCGCCCGGACCGCGCAAGGGAAATCACCCGCGCGTTCTGCGACACTGTGTTTGACGGCTTTGCAAGGGATAAGAAACTGGACCTTGTGTTCGTATGTTTTACTGACTATGATGAAACCATTGAAAATAAGCTGGTGGCATTTAAGAAGGAGAGCATCACCAATACCTTCGGGGAATTCCTGGCAGCCCATGACAAGACACAGGTAAGGATTGCCGAGACTGAGAAGTACGCTCACGTTACCTTCTTCTTTAACGGCGGCGTGGAGGAACCCAACAAAGGAGAGGACCGCATCCTGGTTCCCTCGCCAAAGGAAGTTGCCACCTATGACTTAAAGCCTGAGATGAGCGCGGTGGGCGTGTGTGATAAGCTGGTGGAAGCCATCAGGTCAGGCAAATATGATGTAATCATCATTAACTTTGCCAATCCGGACATGGTTGGCCATACAGGCGTGGAGGATGCCGCCATCAAGGCCATCGAGACAGTGGACGCCTGCGTGGGCCGCGCAGTGGAGGCCATCAAGGAAGTGGACGGCGTCATGTTCATCTGTGCGGACCACGGCAATGCGGAGCAGCTGGTGGACTATGAGACCGGCGAGCCATTTACGGCCCACACCACCAATCCTGTCCCGTTCATCCTGGTGAATGCGGACCCAGCCTACAAGCTGCGCGAGGGAGGCGCCCTGTGCGATATCATCCCAACCCTCATTGAGCTGATGGGAATGGAGCAGCCTGTGGAGATGACCGGAAAGTCCCTGCTGGTGAAGTAAGGATTGATTGGAGTTTAATGGATTATAATGTATGAGAAGGCCGGGCGGCCGTGACTGCCCGGTCTTTTTGGCTCTTTGTCAATAGTTGGGGTGGGATTTGTTAAAATCCCGCTTCAGTTCTATGAAAAGGGCTCTTTTTATGTTTGGTTCCAGGTTTTACTGATTTTGGGCATGCCAAATAAGCCTCCGCATCACCGACCATTTTATCCTATGATGTACAGTGGAGTATCCGCGTCCGGAACCGTTTGAAGTTTCGGATTCCGTAGCTGCTCCGTTTTAATACCTTTATCTTGTTGTTGAATCCTTCTGTGGGACCATTTGTCAGCCCGTATTTAAAGGCATTCAGGATTTCCTTTCGCCAGGCCCGGTAGGTCCTGGCACAGGCCTCAAATTCTTTGATCCCACAGCTTTGTGCATTCGCAATCCAGTCATCAAATTCCCTCTGCTGCTGACGATACGCTTTCATCTGGCAGATATCATAGAACCACTCTTTCATGCGGTGTGCCAGACGCAGATCCTCGCTATATTGAAGCATTAAATCACAGGCCTGCTTGTTCTCATCTTTCAGCTTTTTATAGCGGGTCAGGATGAGTTTACGGCTGCGTTTATAATACTTACGCAGGGAAACCGGCATGGACCGCTGCAGCCGTTTCCGTACGTTTTCAATCGCCCATGTCACCTGCCGGATGAAATGATATTTATCTACGATGATTGTTGCGTTTGGAAAGAAGGTCTGTGCAGGTTCGGCATAGGGCCGCCACATATCGCAGACAAAGAACTTTACCTTCAGGCGTTCTTTCCTGGGAATGTTCCGCCAATAATCAGCCAGATGGCTCTGGGTCCGATCCGGGAGAATGTCGATAATCCGGCGCTTTTTCGGATCCACCAGAATGCACTGGTATTTACCGGTAGAAGCATTGCCTTTGAATTCGTCAATGGAAAGCGCTTGCGGAAGCTGGTCAGGCGGAGGATAGCAAATCGTGTCCAGAAGGCGGCAGACCGTCTGGACGGAAACACCGGTAAGTTCTGCGATCTGTTTTAAGGAAAAGGTCTGCCGGAGCAGGGAAACAATGTAAAATGCCAGCCTGCGGGTCCTGCGATGGTAGATTGGGAGGAACGGGTAGGGTTCCGTGAAGCGTTTGCGGCAGGAGGGGCAGAGGTAGCGTCGCTTCCGAAGCACCAGGATTACTTGTTTTCCCTGCAAGGGAATGTCCTGGACCTCTTGCAGACGGTAATCATGAATCCGTTTTGTTTTAGCCCCACAGCATGGGCAACCTGTGAACTGTTTTCTTACGCAAAGAAACATGGCGTCACGACAGCTGCGGATTACAGCATTGGAAAAGGTGATGAGAAAGTGGACAGGAACATGGTATCCTCCATGTTCAGACAGACAGACTTCATTCTGCCAAGCTATGGTGAGGCAAGCCTGATAACCGGCGAGACCGAGACGTGCCGGATAATAGAAGCGCTTCAGGATATGGGAGCCGTCAATATTGTATTAAAGCTGGGAAACAGGGGATGCTATCTGCATACCAAGGAAACTGATAAGATGATAGAAGCCTGCCCGGCTGCGGTTGTGGATACAACAGGAGCGGGTGACTGTTTTGCAGCAGGATTCTTATATGGACTGTCAAAAGGCATGGATGTGGAAGTATGTGCCAAGCTTGGCTGTGCGGCCGGTTCCATTGCAGTGGAGGCAGTTGGGGCAAATACGGCCCTAAGAAATAGGGAACAGATGTTCCTGCGGGCCGGAATGCATCTGGATGACAGATAGAAAAAGAAAGGTAGAGTAGGAAATTATGCTATACACAATGAGAGATTTATTAAAGGTTGCCAGGGAGAATCAATTTGCTGTTCCGGCATTTAATATCTCCAGTTTTGATATGTTGAAATCCATAATGGAAGAGGTGGAGGCGCAGAATGCGCCGGTCATCATGGAAATCCATCCGGATGAGATAGCATATTTGGGAGACTGCTTTGTTGCGGCGGTCAGGGATTATGCGCATAAAAGCAAGGTCCCTGTGGTAATACACTTGGATCACGGTGCATCACTGGCAGATGTCGTCCGCGGAATACATAACGGTTATACATCAGTCATGATAGATGCATCTTCAAGGGCATATGAGGATAATGTGGCTATCACAAAGAAAATTGTGGAGATTGCCCATTCAGTTAATGTTTCGGTGGAAGCAGAACTGGGGACAATTGGAAATAATGGTTCGCCAGAAGGTGGCACTGATAAAATCATATTTACAGATCCGGACCAGGCAGAAAACTTTGTTTATGAAACAGGAATTGATACATTGGCAGTTGCAATCGGAACAGCCCATGGCTTATATCCAAAGGGAGTGACCCCAAAGCTGAATATCGGACTTCTGAAAATACTGAACAGCCGCCTTAGTATCCCCTTTGTCCTTCATGGCGGTTCCGGGAATCCGGATGAGGAAATCAGCGAGGCCGTAAAGTATGGCGTAAGCAAAGTCAATCTGTCATCTGATTTAAAAAGTGTTTTCTTTAAAGCGGTCAGGGAACGGCTGAATGAAGTGCCCGGCAAATACGAACCCATGGATGTGTATCCGTATGCCAATGAGAAAGTAAAGGAAGTAGTCCGCCATAAGCTGACTGTTTTAAATACAATTAATAAAGCTGCTTTGTATTAAAGCTGGAGTGTAAAAAATAAAAGTCACAGTCCCAAAGCCTATGCATTGGGACCGTGGCCTTTCTGCATTCAGATAATACACCAATAACTAAAGCGCCTCCGTCAAATCCTTCACACTGGATCTTACAACCAGCCGTCCCGTAATCTGCGTTTTCATGGGCATGAAGCGCGGGTCCTCAATCAGCTGCATCAGCTGGATGACGGACTGCTTGCCCATGATGTTGCGCTGTACGTGGATGGTGGTAAGGGTGGGGGAACTGATTGAGGAATAGGGGATGTCGTCAAAACCTATAAGTGACACATCCTGTGGGATTTTATATCCCTTTTCCTTCAGGGCCTTCATGGCACCCAGCGCAATGGTATCATTTTCAGCAAAAAAACAGGGGGGAAGCTCCGGCTTTTGTTCCAGGAATTTTGAAAAATCATCACGGGCGCCCAGCATGGTTGGTTTTAAACGGAATTCATTGCGCGGGTCAAAGTGAAAATCCAGTTCATTTACGTATTTGATAAAAGCATCGTGGCGCTCATTGAAGTTTTCGGCACCCGTGGTGCTGCCCAGGTAACCCAGTTCGGTGTGGCCGCATTCTTTTAAATACTGCAGGGCGATATATACATTCTCCCTGTTATTCATACATACGCTGCTGCAGTAATGGTTGGGAACCGTATTATCCACCACCACGAAGGGGATGGGTATGGAGTCCAGATGTACGAAATCTTCCCTCATGACTTCTGTGGCAATTAAGAACATTCCGCAGTATTTGCTGTAATCCAGCGAATTAAGGGCGGATTTAAGACCTGTCTTGACCACGGTCAGGGTCATGCCAATCTGTTCGGCCCGAAGCTGTTCTTCGATTGAGTCAATGATCATGGTAATGAATCCCTGGTTTTCTTCTACCAGCATACCGCTTTTATAAAACTTTACCACCAGCACATTCCTGCCGTTTCTTGATTTGCGGGCAGGGGGCATGTACTGGTAGGTTTTAAGGGCATCTAATACCTTCTTGCGTGTTTCCTCGCTTACCCCCTTTTTACCGTTTAATACAATGGAAATGGTTGCAGGCGAAACACCGATCTGCTTGGCCAGTTCTCTGACAGTCATATGGTTTTTCCTTTCCGGAATGCAGAAAGAACGTAGTAAACATCTTTGAACAATCCCCTGTAATTTACTAATCATACTCTGCTGAGATTATAGCACATGGTATGAAACGGGTCAATTCTTTACAGGAAAAAGATGTGTTTACTAAACAAAAATCAGTGCAGTAGTAACAAGGGGCACGATATTGATTGATTTGTGTAATTAAAATGCACAATAAATATAATTTATTATGTAAAAAAATAACAAATATGTCAAAATGATATTGACACATTATTAAATTAGTTGTACTATTTAGTTAACACACAGGACGTGATATAAGTAGTGTTTAGTAAACAAAGTCAATAACAAAAAAAGGAGGAAACGTACGAATGAAAAAAATGAAAAAAGTGGTCAGTGTGATTGCGGCAATTACCATGGCAGTATCATTGCTGGCAGGGTGCGGCGGTTCAGGCGGTTCAGGAACCACCACGGCGGCTGAGGCAAAGGCGGCGGACACCACAGCGGCACCAACAGATGCCAAGGCGGCTGAAGCAGATACGGCAGCTGCGCCGGCTGCTGCGGAAAACCCGGTGGCGGGTAAGAAGGTAGCCTATATCATGCTTCTGCCGTCTGCAACCATCTTCCAGATGTGGAAGGATTCCTGCGCATCCCTTTGCGATGCCCTGGATGTGAAGTTTGATTTCTTCTTCTGTGACGGTGATTTTAACAAGTGGCAGGATACCATCCGTACCTGTGCGTCCGCGGGATATGACGGGCTTCTGGTCAGCCACGGCAACCAGGACGGTTCCTATGTATTCTTAAAGGAAATCACGGAACAGTACCCGGATTTAAAGATTGTTACATTTGACACCCAGTTCTACACGGACGGTGAGTATCAGAAGCTTCCAGGCGTTACCCAGATGTTCCAGCAGGATAAGTCCCTTGTAACGGTCCTCCTGGATCAGATGATTGAGGAGTACGGAGAGGGCGTCCGCCTGATTAAGGTATGGAGGGGACCGAACTACAACAGTCCCTTTGATCGCCGTGAGGTCGGCTGGCAGGAGTATGAGGCAGCAGGCAAGATTGTGACGGTTGGCGAAGTACAGCCCCTTCAGGATTCCGTTGATTCTGCTAATACGGTTACTGCTGCATATCTCCAGGGCGTTAACCGGGCAGATGTGGATGGCGTCATTGCTTATTACGATTTATATGGCCAGGGCGTTTATAACGCAATTGCTGAGAATGATAATTTCAACGGTAAGAACGGCGATGCACTTCCCATGGCGTCGGTTGACATTGACCCGGTTGACATTACCAACATGCAGACCCGTCCTGATATCTGGACCGCGGCAGGCACCACGGACTGGACCATGAACGGAGAGATTGGGATGCGTATCCTGATGCTGCAGCTTGCAGATCAGTATGACAGGATTTTTGATCCGGCCACCGGACAGAGCGGCGTGGATGTGGTCGAGGTTCCTGGAACCGCCATCAAGGCGGATGCGCTTCAGCCTGATTCAACGGTAGAAAACCTTGGGACCATTGCAGGTGAAACTTACGGCAATCTGGATTATCTGTCTGAAGCAGACTGGATGCCAAAGGATTTAATCCACTAATAAGCTGACATTGAAAAACGAGGTTTTTTTCGGATACAAAACCACAGGCAATCGTTTTTTGAAGGGAAGCGCGGGTTTTGCCCTGCGTTTCCCTTTTTTAAAAAGATTTTATTGCTGGAAAGAGGGACTCCATGGATAAGATTAAATTAGAAACAAAACATGTTTCCATTGAATTTCCAGGTGTCAAAGCACTTGACGATATTGATTTTGAAGTGACGACCGGTGAAATCCGCGCAGTGGTAGGGGCCAATGGCGCAGGTAAGTCAACGTTAATGAAGGTATTGGCAGGGGCCAACCCCGCCTACACAGGAGAAGTATTCCTAAATAATAAAAAGGTTGAAATCAGGACACCGGTGGATGCAAAGAAATTGGGAATACAGATTGTTTATCAGGAAGTGGATACTGCATTGTATCCTACTTTATCAGTAGCAGAGAATATTGTCCAGAACGATATGGTCATGGGAAAGAGCGGATATATCGTAAACTGGAGTAAGGCATATAAACAGGGGCGGGCAGCCCTGGACCGGCTCCACATCGGCCGTGACCAGGTGGATGAACATGAGCTGGTGCAGAACCTGTCCCTGGCCCAGAAGCAGATGGTGCTCATTGCCAAGGCAATCCGGTCAGAATGCAATTTCCTGATTCTTGACGAGCCGACCGCTCCTCTTAGCAATACGGAGACAGAGGAACTGTTCCGCATTGTGCGGCATTTACACGAAACAGAAAACATAGCAATTCTTTTTATTTCCCACCGGCTGAATGAAATCCTGGAAATCTGCGGGAATTACACGGTCATGCGCAATGGTAAGATGATTGACACCACGCCGGTTACGCCGGGGACAACCACAAAAGAAATCGTTGAAAAGATGCTGGGCCGTACCTTTGAGGAGAATTTCCCAAAGGAGACCTGTGAAATCGGGGAAATGCTGTTTGAAACCAGGAATCTGTCCGGGGCCGGCGGTAAGGTAAAGGATGTCACCATCCAGGTAAAGTGCGGCGAGGTGGTTGGGATTGCCGGACTGGTGGGCGCGGGCAAGTCTGAACTCTGTAAGACGATTTTCGGCGCATACAGGAAAACGGGCGGAAAGGTGCTGCTTAAGGGCAGGGAACTGAAGATATCGAATCCTTCCGGGGCTGTTAGGAACCGCATGGCCCTGGTGCCTGAGGAAAGGCGTAAGGAGGGCGTCCTGGTCCATGAAAATGTCAGCTTCAACCTGTCGGCCGCCTGCCTTTCGCGGTTCTGCACAGGCCCCTTCATCCGCAGGAGGCGGGTTGACGACAATGCCAGGCGGTATGTGGAGGACCTTGGTATTTCCACGCCCAGCGTGCGGCAGCAGGTTAAGAACCTGTCCGGCGGAAACCAGCAGAAGGTTGCGGTTGGCAAATGGCTTGCAGCGGACTGTGATATCTATATTTTTGACGAGCCCACAAAAGGAGTGGATGTGGGGGCGAAGCAGGATATTTTCCATTTGATTAATGAAATTGCAAAGCAGGGCCATGGGGTCATCTATGCATCCTGTGAAAACTCGGAGCTGCTGTCCCTGACTGACCGGATGTATGTGATGTATAACGGGACCGTGATGGCGGAACTTAAGACGGATAAGACCACGGAGGATGAGATTATGTACTATTCGGTTGGTGGAACCGATGATAAAAACCGGAATCAATAAACGGGAGGGATACTGTAGCAATGAAAAGTCGTACAAATGTTAAAAGGTTTTTAGTGGATTGGGCTGCAGTCCTGGCACTGCTTGTGTGTTTTATCGCATTTACGGCGGTTAAAGGAAGCGCCTTTATGTCGGGAAGCAATATGGTCAATATCCTCAGGGCCATGGCCATCAACACGGTATTTGGGATTGCGGCAACCATTACCATGGCACCGGATGGATTCGATATGTCTGCAGGTACATTGGCCAGCTGCTCGGCCTATGTGTTCGTGTCAGCCTACCTGTGGCTTGGGATGTCTTTGGGAATGTCCATTGTCACATGTATCTTTGTTACCCTAATCATGTACCAGCTTACCATGTTCCTGATCCTTGTGTGTAAGATTCCGGACATGCTTGCAACCTGCGCGCTGATGTTCGTTCATCAGGGTATCGGCCAGTGGTATATTGGGGGCGGCGCGGTATCCACGGGCATGAAGACTTCATGGGGAGCCATGCCGGCCCGCACCGCGCTGTCGGAATCATTTTCAGCCATCGGACGTGCGCCGTGGATTATCATTATCATGCTGGGATGCGTGTTCGTGGCTTACCTTTTCCTGAATTTCACCAAGCACGGCCGCTACCTTTATGCCATGGGCGGAAATAAGGAGGCTGCCAAACTGTCCGGTATTGATGTTAAGAAATACCGCTACCTGGCAGGTATGATTACCGCGGTATTCATTGCAATCGGAGGTATCCTGGTGGCATCCAGGGGCAGTTCCGCCCAGGTCATGTGCTGCGACAACTACCTGATGCCGTCGCTGGCAGCTGTTTTCGTGGGACGTACCGTTGGCGGAGCAGAGAAGCCGAATGCGTTGGGAACCATGATAGGCGCCATGCTGGTGTCCACGCTGGAAAACGGACTTACCATCTGTGCGGTGCCGTTCTATGTCCTGCCCGCGGTCAAGGGCGCCGTCCTGGCCCTGGCGCTTATCGCGGCTTATGCATCTAAGAGAGAAGATTAAGTGGGAGGTTACTACATATGTCAAGATTTGATCATTATTTTCAGATGAATGTGGATGATGTTATCGAATATACGCTGGAGAAGGCAGGGGAGATTCCCTGGGACCGGGATTCCATGGAAGCGGTTGTCCCGCCATCCCATGGCAACTTAAATTATGTGTACCGGGTCTGGGACGGCAAAGGCCATTCCATCTATATCAAGCAGGCAGGGACCGAGGCCAGGATTTCAAAGGATATGAAGCCCTCCAGGGACCGCAATCGCCTGGAATCCGAAATCCTTATGCTGGAGGACCGGTTCGCGCCCGGCATGGTGCCCCATGTGTACTTTTTTGACACCGTCATGTGCGCCTGCGGAATGGAGGACTGTTCGGACTATGCGGTCATGCGGGACGCCATGCTGAGACATGAGACCTTCCCCAGGTTTGCGGACGATGTTTCCACCTTCATGGTAAACACGCTGCTGCTGAGCAGCGACATTGTCATGGACCACAAAGACAAAAAAGAACTGGTTAGAAAGTTTATTTCACCGGACCTCTGCGATATTACGGAAAAACTGGTTCTCATGGAGCCCTACAATGACTTGAATAAACGGAATAACGTTTATGGGCCCAACGAGGATTTCGTGAAAAGGGAGCTTTATGATGACCAGGCCCTTCATCTGGAAGTGGCAAAGCTTAAATTCCGCTTCATGACTGATGCCCAGGCCCTTCTGCAGGGGGATCTCCACACGGGATCCATTTTCATCCGCCAGGATGCGACCAAGATATTTGATTCGGAATTCGGCACTTATGCGCCCATGGGCTATGACACGGGCAATGTGATTGCAAACCTTATTTTTGCATATGACAATGGCCTTTCCACGGATGACGGAATGTTCTGCGGATGGGTTTTAAAGACCATTGAGGAGACCGTGGACCTTTTTATTGAAAAGTTCGGCAAAAAGTATGATGAAGCGGTGACAGAGCCAATGGCCAAGGTGAAAGGATTCAAGGAGTGGTATTTTGACGGCATACTCCGGGATACTGCTGGTTATGCGGGGACCGAGCTGCACCGCAGGACAGTGGGGATGGCCAATGTCGTGGATGTGACCACGATAAAGGATGAAAAAAAGCGCCTTCTTGCAGAACGGATTAACATCCTGGCAGGAAAAGACTATATCATGAACCAGGGGGATTTTCGGTGCGGGGCCGATTATGTGGCAGCGGTGAAACGGGCAAAAGAAGAAGCGGAGAAAACGCTTTAAAATGGACAGGATCATACAGAACTGCTCTTAATATGAAGGAGGCATGGAAACATGACGGTTGAAGAATTTTTTGACAAAGTAATCACGGTCCGCTTAAAGGAGGACAAAAGTGCGCTGGATATAATTGACCAGACCCTTCTGCCCGGGACCATAAAACGGATTCAGATTAGCACGAAAGAGGAAATCTGGGAAGCCATCAAGAAACTGAGGGTACGGGGCGCGCCTGCCATAGGGGCAGCGGCTGCCTATGGGATTGCATTGCTGGCCTCGGGAATCACTGCGGACCGGTATGACATGTTTTATGCGGAGTTTAAGGAGCTAAAGGACTATCTGGCTTCCTCCAGGCCAACTGCGGTCAACCTGTTCTGGGCGCTGAACCGCATGGAGGGAACCGTGACCGATAATCAGGATAGGGATGTGGCTGAGATTAAAGCGCTTCTTTTCCAGGAAGCGGACGCTATCCGTGAGGAGGATATCCAGATTAGCCGCGGGATTGGCGGGATTGGTTTTGGGTTGTTGGAAGAACTTAAGCAGGAGGGGAAGGAGATTGGCATCATGACCCACTGCAATGCAGGCACGCTGGCCACTGCAAAGTACGGCACTGCCACGGCGCCCATGTACATTGCCCTTGAGAAGGGGTGGCCGGGAACTGCCATGCATGTTTACTGTGATGAGACAAGGCCGCTGCTGCAGGGCGCCCGCCTTACATCCTTTGAACTGTATAACGCAGGAATCACAACAACCCTGCAGTGTGACAACATGGCGTCCATATTGATGCAGTCCGGAAAAATAGATATTATTTTCGTGGGCTGTGACCGTGTAGCTAAGAATGGAGACGCGGCTAATAAAATCGGAACCAGCGGAGTGGCAATCCTGGCAAAGTACTACAAAATCCCCTTCTATGTGTGCGCGCCCACATCCACCATTGACATGGATACACCGACAGGAAAGGAAATACCCATCGAGATGCGTGATCCGGATGAGGTGACGCAGATGTGGTACAAAGAGCGTATGGCGCCCCAAGGCATCCATGTGTATAATCCGGCATTTGATGTGACGGACCATTCATTGATTACAGGCATCATTACGGAAAAAGGGATGTGCCGTGCGCCCTTTGAAGAGGCGTTTAAGGCTCTGGGAGTCGGGAAGTGAGGAGGAATCTATCATGCTTGAGAGATTAAAAGAACAGGTGGTTGCAGTGGCCAAGGAGGCGGACCGGCTTGGTATGTGCAGGCACAAGTCAGGCAACTTCAGTATATACGATCCGGAGACCGGGTATGTGGCAATCACGCCCAGCGGTGTGTCCAGGGATGTGCTTGCAACAGGACATATCTGTGTCATGGATCTTTCCGGAAGGGTAATCCAGCGTCAGGTGGATTTGAAACCATCCAGCGAGGCCATGATGCACCTGTATATCTATAAGGAGCGGAAGGACATCCGGGCCATTGTGCATACACATGCACGCTATTCTACTGCATTTGCAATCATGAACAAACCGATTCCCCCCATTGTGTATGAAAGCGCATATCTGGGGAAGACAGGCATGGTTCCGGTAGCGCCCTATGCAAGGGCAGGAACCGTTGAACTGGCGTTGAAGGTGGCGGAGGTCATGAAGGACAACGAAGTCTGCCTGATGGAAAGCCATGGCGCCATCGCTGCAGGCAGCAGCCTTGAGGACGCCTTCTTAAAGGCGCAGTATGTGGAGGAGATTGCGGAGATGTATTACATCACCCTTGCCAGCGCCAATGGCGCCGAGCCCAAGGCACTGCCGCCGGAAGAACTCGAGAAATGGGCCTATCCAAAAGAAATACTTCTTTAAGGAGGAAGCTATGAAAAAAATCATCAATGCCCCGGAGCAGTACACGGATGATATGCTGAGAGGGATTTATGCAGCATACCCTGATATGGTCAGATATGCTGAAAATGATTTGCGCTGCTATTGTACGGCACGTAAGAAACAGGGGAAGGTGGCAATCATTACAGGAGGAGGAACCGGGCATCTGCCCCTGTTCCTTGGTTATGTGGGTGAGAACCTGCTGGATGGATGCGGCGTGGGAGGCGTGTTCCAATCCCCCAGCGCGGAGCAGATATATAATGTGGCAAAACAGGTGGAGGCAGGAGCTGGTATCCTGTTCCTTTATGGGAACTATACCGGGGATATCATGAATTTTGACATGGCGGCCGAGCTGCTGGAAATGGATGGCATTAAGACTGCAGGTATCGTGGGGGCGGATGATGTGCTGTCCGGCCCGGATGGAGCGGTGCGCCGGGGCGTGGCCGGAATTTTCTTTATGTATAAATGCGCCGGTGCCATGGCTGCACGGATGGGAACCCTTGAAGATGTGCTGGAAGCAGCGAAAAAAGCAAAAGACAATACAAGGACCGTTGGTTTTGCCCTGACTCCCTGTGTGATTCCGGAAATCGGCCATCCCAATTTTACGCTGGCAGAAGACGAGATGGCATTTGGGATGGGCATACATGGGGAGCCGGGGATATGGAACGGGCCTGTGAAGACTGCGGATGAACTGGCCGGCGAGTCATTGGACGAAATCTTAAATGACATGCCTTTGGGCGCAGGCCAGGAAGTCTGTGTGCTGATAAACGGACTTGGTGCAACCAGCCAGGAGGAGCTGTATATCCTGTCGGGAAGCGTACACAAGCTCCTGAAGGACAAAGGGATAACAATCTATCGGACTTTTGTGGGCGAATACGCTACCAGCATGGAGATGGCCGGGGCATCCATTTCCATCTGCCGAATGGCGGATGAAGAGATGAAACAATGGATGGATATGCCTGTGCACACCCCCTTTTATACCCAGGTATGACGGCTCATGAAGGAGGGAAAGGATGGATTGTATGAAATATCATGAACTCCCCGCTTTCTTCCAAGGTGCGGCAGACATCTTTGCAGAGAAAAAAGAGGAACTTTGTGAAATGGATGCCAATATGGGGGACGGCGATCTGGGCCTGACAATGGAAAAAGGTTTTGGGGCCCTGCCGCAGTTAATACGTGAAAATGGGGAGGAAGGTAATATTGGAAAGACATTGATGAAGGCAGGCATGAAAATGTCCGGTCTCGTCCCATCCACCATGGGCACGCTGATGGCCAGCGGAATCATGGAGGGCGGCAGGGCCCTTGGGGGCAGGGAGGAGATAGGTGCAGAAGGGTTTTCGGAATTCCTGGACGGATTTGTCAGGGGGATTGAACGCCGCGGCAAATGCCGGCCAGGCGACAGGACCCTTCTGGACGCCATGGATGCGGCTGCTAAGAATGCACGGCAGGCCAGCGGGGATGGGGCAGATATGGCCGGGGTAATCCATGCAGCTGTGGAAGGCGCAAGGGCCGGTGTGGCAGCCACCAAAGATATGCTGCCAAGGTTTGGGAAGGCAGCGGTATTCTCGGCCAGGGCCATTGGGGTCCCGGACCAGGGGGCGGTGGCAGGACAATATTTATTAGAAGGATTGGAGCGGTATTTCCGGACAAGACCAGATATGAAAGCGTGACTGAATCAAGATACAATGAAAGCACCCTCAGGAATATGACCCCTCCTGAGGGTGCTTTCATTGCATGGATGAGGAGAATCATGGTGAAGAATACCCATGCCGCCTAAACAACCGCATGCCGGGCCTGGGCCGATACCATTTCATCTGCCTGGCCCTTGCTGCTTTCCCCGGCTTCCTTCCCTGTATCCGCCGCCAGTTTTTCCGCTGCTTTTTCCGCCGGTTTCCCCGCTGCCTTGCCCTTGGCCGGTATGCTTCCCGACAGCTTGATTGCTGCCTTGGAACAGGCCGGGCCTACCATCTCATAGAGCAGGCCGCTGGACAGGATGATGGTGGACAGCATGAGCCCGCTTTCCGTGGGCAGCATGCGCTGGCCAAGGACGGCCAGGCCAATGGAAACGCCTGCCTGGGGAATCAGGGCCAGGCCGAAGTAACGGCGGATTTCCGGCGATGCGTGGATGACGGCGGCGCCTATGCTGGAGCCTGCGTATTTGCCTGCAATCCGAATCAGGAAATAGATGACCCCGATAAGGCCGGCCGCAGCCAGGCTGGGTATGGCCAGACGCATGCCGGAAAGCACGAAGAACATGACCAGCAGGGGCGGTGTAAACTGGTTCAGCTGCTTAAACAGATGTTTGTTGCCGCTGGCATTGACATAAGCCGTGCCGGAGGCCATGCAGGCCAGAAGGGGCGACACGTTCATGGAGGTGCATATACCGGCCACGCCCATGATGGTGACACAGGCCAGCACAAGGCTGTGGTCCTTGCTGCGCCTTTTGTGGATGAGCCTGCTGAGCACGACTCCGGATACCGCGCCAATGGCAAGGGCGGTCACATTGAACAGCACAGGCAATGCAATCTGTGACACCGTGACAGAACCGGTCCCTGAACTGGCCTGGACAAAGGCGGCGCAGACGCTGAAAGCCACCAGGGCCACTGCGTCGTCCAGGGCCACCACCTGAAGGATGGTATCGATAAACGGCCCCTTTGCCTTGTATTGGCGGATGGTCATGATGGTGGATGCCGGAGCGGTGGCGCAGCCAATGGCCCCAAGGAGCAGGCTGAAGGACAGGGACAGGCCTAACAGCAGCATGGCGGTGGTAATGAACACGCCTGCTGTAAGGGATTCAAACAGGGTCAGTATGACCATGTTCTTTCCATTGGCCTTCAGGGATGAGAGCCTGAAGTATTTGCCTACTCCAAAGGCGATGAAAGCCAGGGCCAGATCCGTGACAAAATCCATCTGGTTAATATATTCAGAAGGAACCAGATTCAGGCACCATGGCCCGATGATGACTCCTGCGATAATATAACCTGTAACGTTTGGCAGATGAAGCCTCTTTGTGATGCGTGTAAGCAGAAAGCCGGATGCCAGCATGATTGCGATACTGAGTATGATTCCTGCTGCTCCCAGATTTGTTATAAACAGTGCCATAAGGAACACTCCTTTCTGCGGGCAGGGTATAAGGATTACCCTGTTCCTTTTTTTGTTTTGCTTGATTATAGTAGTATTTGGTGATAAAATCAAATGATATTAATTAACCGGTATATAAAATTTATTTATATTTAGAAGGAGATGGTAATGTGTTCGATGCAAAGGTGAAAACCCTGCTGTCCGTCATCGAGACAGGCAGCTATACAAAAGCAGCAGAAAAGCTGAATCTGACCCAGCCCGCTGTAAGCCACCAGATACGGATGCTGGAGAATGAATTCGACATAAAAATCTTTTATAGGGATAAAAACAAGCTGAAACTGACGCCCCAGGGCAAGATCCTGGTGCAGTATGCCCGCAGGGCCGCAGCTGTGTACGCCAATGCATGCCAGGCCATTGAGGACAGCAAATCAGAGACCAGGCACCTGAATGTGGGGATTACCCCCACGGCAGGGGAGACCATCATTCCCCAGGTACTGGCCACGCTCTGTAATGAAAACCCAGGCATACATATAAATATCGGTGTGAATACCATTCAAAAAATTTATACCCGGCTCAAGGCGTATGAGCTTGATTTTGCCGTGGTGGAAGGCGCTGTGCCGGATGCCGCACTGGTGACCACCACCCTGGACACGGATTATCTGTGCCTGGCCGTGTCCCCTATCCACAGGCTTGCCAGGGCCAAGACTGTCTCCATCCGTGAAATCCGCCATGAGAAGCTGATTTTAAGAAGCCAGAGCGCGGGTACCAGACAGCTGTTTGAAAAGCATCTTGGGGCCAGGAACCTGAGCCTCTCTGAATTTAATGTTATGATGGAGCTGGATAATGTGTCCATGATCAAGGAGCTGGTCAGCATGGACTTAGGGATAACAATCATCGCAAAAAGCGCGTGCCGGGAAGAGCTGGCAAGCGGCCGGCTGTCCATCATCCCCATTGAGAACTCTACCATGGTCCGGCAGATTGACATGGTTTACCAGAAGGATTTCATCCATCCGGAGCTGATAGAGAACATACGCAGGATATATGAAGAACTGAAGGCAAAATAGCCCTTCCATTTTTATGGGAAATAGGATAGAATGGATGATAGTGATTTGCTGAAAATGAGTTAACAGGAGTAATGGAACCGTGAGTGGGAAAAAAGGCATGAGGACAGGAAAACTGCTTAGGAGTTTCCTTCCCTATTATGGAAAGTATAAAAAGATATTGATATTTGACCTGGTGTGCGCGGCATTGACCACATTGGGGGAGCTGGTGCTGCCCTTGATGCTGCGCTATATCACCAACCAGGGAATGCAGGACCTGACGGCCCTGACCGTGGGAATCGTGGTAAGGATAGGCGTGCTTTACCTGGTCCTGCGCATCATCGATTCCCTGGCAGCCTACTATATGGCTTATACCGGCCATGTGATGGGCGTTTATATTGAGACGGACATGCGTCAGGATGCGTTTGAACATCTCCAGATGCTGTCGGACAGCTATTACAGCAATACAAAGGTGGGACAGATTATGTCCCGTATAACCAGCGATCTTTTTGATGTCACGGAATTCGCCCACCACTGTCCTGAGGAATTTTTTATCGCGGCCCTGAAGACAGTGGTTTCATTCGTCATCCTTTCCGGCATCAACCTGGAGCTTACCCTGTTGATTTTTGTGCTGATACCGGTTATGATCGTGTCCTGCACATGGTTCAACATGAAGGTGAAGGAGGCGTTCCGCAGGCAGCGCAACCAGATTGGCGAACTGAATGCCCAGATTGAGGATACCCTTCTCGGCAATCGGGTGGTCAGGGCTTTTGCCAATGAGCCTGTGGAGATTGAGAAGTTTGGAAAAGGCAATGAAGCCTTTATGAACATTAAGAAATATACCTACCGCTACATGGCTGCGTTCCAGATCATGACTAGATCCTTTGACGGACTGATGTATGTGGTTGTCATTGTGGCCGGAGGCATTTTCATGATACAGGGCAAGGTGGAGCCGGGAGACCTTGTGGCTTATACCATGTATGTGACCACCCTTCTGACCACCATCCGCAGGATTATTGAATTTGCCGAGCAGTTTCAGAGAGGGATGACGGGAATTGAACGATTCCAGGAGATAATGGACGTTGTGCCGGATATCAGGGACAGGAAGGACGCCGGGAACCTGGAAGGAATCAAAGGCGCCATTGCCTTTGACCATGTAAGCTTTGAGTATCCGGACGACCATGTGCCGGTTTTGGAAGACATCAACCTGCTTGTGAAGCCCGGGGAGCGCATTGCGCTTGTTGGGCCTTCGGGAGGCGGCAAGACAACGCTCTGTAACCTGCTGCCCAGGTTTTATGATGCCACCACGGGAAGCATTTCCATTGACGGACATGATATCCGTGGGGTAACCTTAAAAAGCCTGCGCTCCAACATCGGCGTGGTCCAGCAGGATGTATATCTGTTTTCAGGGTCTGTTTTTGAGAATATCAGTTATGGACGGCCCGGGGCAACCAGGCAGGAAGTGGTGGAAGCAGCCAGGCTGGCCGGCGCCCATGAATTCATTTCGGAGCTTCAGGATGGATATGACACCTATGTGGGTGAGCGCGGCGTCAAACTGTCGGGAGGACAGAAGCAGCGCATCAGTATTGCCAGGGTTTTCCTTAAGAACCCGGCTATCCTGATCCTGGATGAAGCAACCTCTGCCCTTGACAATGAAAGCGAATACATGGTGTCCCGGTCCTTGGAGAAACTGGCCAAGGGCCGTACCACCATCACCATTGCGCACCGTCTTACCACCATACAGGGGGCTGACAGGATTCTTGTGCTGTCCGGCAGCAGGATTGTGGAAGAGGGGAACCATGAGGACCTTCTCGCCAGAAAGGGAATGTACTATCAGCTGTATACAACAGCCAACCGTTTGAACCAGGGAATTGCATAGAGGAGATTGTAAGGAGAATTCATTATATGAAGATTGCTATTGTTGCTGACAGCAACAGCGGTATTACGCAGGATGAGGCAAAGAATCTGGGGGTATCCGTACTCCCCATGCCTTTTATGATTGACGGAACTGTTTATTATGAAGGAATTGACTTAAGTCATGAGGAGTTTTATAAAAAGATGGAGGAAGGGGCGGATATCACCACGTCACAGCCATCCCCAAAAGATGTGCTGGAATGCTGGGACTCCCTTTTGGAGGAACATGACCAGGTTGTCTATATTCCCATGTCCAGCGGGCTCAGCGGCTCCTGCCAGACCGCCCTTATGCTGGCAGAGGATTATGACAAAAGGGTGCAGGTGGTGAATAACCAGCGCATTTCCGTAACCCAGCGCCAGTCGGCCCTGGATGCCAGGGACCTGGCTGCAAAAGGGTACTGTGCAAAAGAGATAAAGGATATATTGGAGGCAACCAAGTTTGACAGCATCATCTATATAACGGTGGACACCCTTAAGTATCTGAAAAAAGGCGGCAGGATTACGCCTGCGGCCGCGGCCCTTGGCACCCTGTTGAAAATCAAGCCGGTGCTGACCATAGAAGGGGAGAAGCTGGATGCATTTTCAAAGGCAAGGACCATGAAGCAGGCAAGGCAGACCATGCTGACTGCATTGGCCCATGATTTGGAGGAACGGTTGGGCGACAAGGAAGCAGGACATACCTATCTTCAGATTGCCCATACCTGCAATGAGGAAGCAGCGGAGGAACTGGCGGGTATGGTAAAGGAACTGTATCCCCTGGCGCCGGTATTTGCAGCCCCTCTTTCACTGAGCATTGGATGTCATATTGGGCCGGGAGCCCTTGCGGTGGCCTGTACCAAAAAGTTAAAGGAGCTGGAATAATTGCCCAAGGAAAAATTCATGGATAGACTCCGCACCTATGGCATGAGCATAAAGGTGCCTCTGACCGGGCTTGTGATTGCAGTGGCCATCCTGCCCCTGTTCCTTCAGGCCGCGGTCATGCTGGGATCCTTTAACCAGGGACAGCTGGATGCAAGGACCATAGAGATACAGAACCAGTGCGTCATCCTGAGTAATAAGATGACAAGGTCAGGCTACATGACTGCGGAGAAGAAGAACGCCACAGGATTGGACAGCCAGATGCAGGCCATTGCAGATGTCTATAATGGAAGGATTGTCATTGTGAACACCAACTTCCGTGTGGTCACGGATACCTTTAACCTGGCAACCGGCAAATATTATATATCAGAGGAAGTCATCAAGTGCTTTAAAGGGGAGAACAGCAGCCATTATAACAAGGATATGCAGTATCTGGCCCAGACCATACCCGTATATGACCCGGCCAATGAAAAGAATATTAACGGAGTGATTGTTGTCACTGCTTCCACTGAGAATATCCTGTCCCTGACAGACAAGGCCATGGGTAAATCCAACCTGTTCCTGGTATGTATGTGCCTGGTGCTGGCCGTCCTGGCAGCAGTTGCGGTCCATATCATCATGAGGCCCTTTAAGAACCTTCAGATGTCCTTTGACCGTGTGGCCCAGGGAGACCTGGACGCGGATATCTCTGAGGACACCTACAGGGAGACAAGGCAGCTATCCCATTCCGTGCAGAAGTCCCTCAGCAAATTAAAGGCAGTGGACCAGTCCAGGCAGGAGTTTGTTTCCAATGTGTCCCATGAACTGAAGACGCCCATTACCTCCATCCGCGTGCTTGCGGATTCCCTGATGGGGATGGAGGAGGCTCCGGTGGAACTGTACCGTGAGTTCATGACTGACATATCCGATGAGATAGACAGGGAGAACCAGATCATTGAGGACCTCCTGATGCTGGTGAAGATGGACAAGTCTGCGGAAAGCCAGATGAATATCGGGCAGGTCAATATTAACGCAGAACTGGAACTTATATTAAAACGCCTGCGTCCCATTGCAAAACGGGGGAACGTGGAGCTTGTGCTGGAAAGCATACGCGAGGTGACTGCGGATGTGGACAAGGTGAAGATTTCCCTTGCCATTACAAACCTTGTGGAAAATGCCATCAAATATAACCGGGATTCCGGTATGGTAAGGGTAACATTGGATGCGGACCACAAGTATTTCTATGTAAAGGTGGCGGATACGGGGATTGGCATTCCGGAAGACGCCCTGGAGCATATATTCGAGCGGTTCTTCCGCGTGGACAAAGCGCGTTCCAGGGAGGTGGGAGGTACCGGACTGGGCCTTGCCATTGCCAAGAATGTAATCCAGATGCATCATGGCATTATCGATGTGGAAAGCACGCCGGGAGAGGGCACTACCTTCAGCATGAGGGTTCCCCTGACCTATGTGCCGAGACTGGAGGTGAAGTCATGATCAGGCCGGGATTAAGGAAAATGCTTCTGTTTTGGGTACTGATGATTATGTCCGTATGGGTGTTCATGGGCTGCAGCAGGGATGAGGCTCCTATTGCTGCGCCGGATGAAGGCACCTACCTGATTTATTACCTGAATTCAGCCATCACAAAGCTGGTGCCCAGGTCATATGAGGCTGTTTCCACCAATCAGGAGGACCTTGTGGCAGAACTGATGGACCAGTTCATCCATGTGCCCAAGGATCTGGACTGCCAGCCTGGTCTTACGGATAAGGTGACATTTCAGGGAAGCCGCCAGGAAGAGCAGGTCCTGTACCTGTATTTTGATGTGAACTACACGGCCATGAAGCCTGAACGGGAGATACTCTGCCGGGCAGCCCTGACCAGGATGATGACCCAGATAAAGGGGGTTGACTATATCAGCATATATTGCGGGGACCAGCCCTTGATGGACCGCCAGGGCAATCCGGTGGGGGTGCTGACATCCGGTGATTTCATCATGAATACCAGCAATGTAAACGCGTACGAAAAAACAGAACTGACCCTTTATTTTGCAGATGAAACCGGCACAAGCCTGGTGGAGGAAAAACGCGAGGTGGTCCATAATATCAACACCTCCCTGGAACAGCTGATTGTGGAACAGCTGATTGCAGGGCCTGGGCAGGAGGGGCATTACCCGACCCTTCCGGAGGACTGTAAGATACTGAGCCTGTCCGTGACAGACAATGTGTGCTATATCAACTTTGACTCAGCTTTTCTTGCAACCACGCTTCCGGTCAGCGAGTATGTGCCTATCTATTCCATTGTGGATTCCCTGTCAGAGATGACATCGGTGACCAAGGTACAGATCCTGGTAAACGGTTCGCAGAATGTGATGTTCAGGGATGTGATTTCCCTCAATACCGCCTTTGAGAGGAGCCAGGAGTATATTGAAGGCGCGCAGTAATGTTTAACGGTTCGGCTTTAAGGATTCACATCCTCCGTGGGATGTGTCCCAAACAGATCTGAAAGGAAAAAACTTAATATGAAAAGACCGCTTATTGTATTGGCAGCTGGTTTTGTACTTGGAGAGGTGCTTGCCCTGCAAGGTCAAAAAGCGGTGTCCCAGGGGCTTTGGTGGTGGCTGTATGCCGCCGCAGGGCTTTTTGGGATGTGGTCATACCGGATGTTATTCCCGCAATCCGGCGGAAAAAGACAGGGCAGCAGTGCTGGAAAAACAGCGCTCCTGCTCTTTTTTGTGCTGGTACTCACAGGAGGATGCGCAGGATATGCCAGGGGGGCTTGGGAAAAGGAAAGGCTGGACCGTGAAGAAGTGTCTGCCCGGGAATTCACAGGCACCAGGGTCACGCTTCAGGGAAGGATTGGGAAAACAGAACAGGGGAACGGGAGTTTATCCCTTGTGCTGGAGGATGTCAAGGCCCGGGTGGGAAAGACAGATAAAAGATATGGCCGGGTGATTGTTTACGTGAAGGATGATGGGGGTGGGAAACATGGCAGGAGTGGAGTTGATGACGGAGGTGGAAATGATGGAAGGGGTGGAGCGGATGACGGAGGCGGAAGGAATGGAGCGGATGGCAGGAAAAAAGGAAATGCCGGATTGCCAGACCTGCTTCCGGGAATGACGGCTGAGATAAAGGGGAAGATGGAGGCAATAGAGGGTCCCAGGAATCCGGGAGAGTTTGATTTTAGAAGGTATTACCGTTCCAAGGGCACTGCCTGCAGGATGTTTGGGGAACAGATAAAGATTATAGATGGGGAATACATTCCATATCAGACATTTCTTATGAAATTCAGGGCAGGATGTGGAAAAATACTCGACAGGATCTGTCCTCCGCAGGACAGCGCTGTGTTTAAGGCCGTTCTGCTTGGGGATACGTCCGGTATGGAACCAGAGGTGCGCTCCATGTACCAACGCCACGGTATTTCCCATCTGCTGGCGGTCAGCGGCCAGCACCTGGCCATTATAGGGGGAGGAATCTATCTTATCATGCGCCGTCTGGGGCTGGGTTATAGCCGGGCCGGGATACTGGGGGCGGTGATGGTCATAAGCTATGGAGTCATGACAGGAAGTTCCGGCTCTGCAATCCGGGCCGTAATCATGATTATATGCCTGTGGCTGGCAGCGTCCAGGGGTAAAAGTTATGATACCCTGTCTGCCCTGGGGCTTGCAGCAGCCATACTTCTGTGGAAATCCCCCTATCTGTTGTCTGCCAGTGGATTCCAGCTGTCATTTGGCGCCGTATTTGCCATTGGAGGTCTGGGCAGCTGGCTCAAGTCTGGTTTCAAAGCAGACAAAGGGTGGAAGAACACGGTTCTGATGAGCCTGTGCGTCCAGATTGTCATAACGCCAGTGGTGCTTTATCATTATTACCAGCATCCCCTATACGGCATTTTCATGAATCTTCTGGTCATACCGCTGATAGCCGTGCTTATGTACTCGGGTATCCTGGGAATCGTGCTGGGCAGTTTCTGGCTGAAGGGAGGAACCGCCGCGGTCGGGGCAGGCCATTATGTGCTGTGTTTTTACGAATGGCTGTGCAGGCAGGTGGAACACCTGCCGGGATACTGCCTTGTGATGGGAAGACCGTCCTGGATTCAAATCATCCTGTATGGGGCCGGGATGGCCGGGACTCTGTATTGGCTTAGACGGCTGCGGTTTGAGGAAAATGGGGATGGTTTGGAAGATGGGGGGGACGATGGTGTAAAAGGTGGCGTAAAAGATGCCATAAACGATAGCAATAGCGGCAAGGGAATTGGTGGAATATGCAGATATCATATATCCAGGTTCCCTATAGCGGTAACTGCGTGTCTATATGGACTTTTCTTCCTGACTCTGCTGCCTGTGCCGGAAAAGGGATTAAAGGTCATAATGCTGGATGTGGGACAGGGAGACGGAATCGTAATGCGGACAGAAGCATTTACCATATTGGTGGATGGGGGAAGCAGCAGTGATAAGAGCCTGGGAGAGAAAACCCTGGAGCCATGCCTTAAAAGTATGGGCATAGATACGATTGATTTTGCTGTGGTGAGCCATGGGGACAGTGACCATATAAGCGGTCTGCTGTATCTCATGGAACACTCAGAGGACATTGCGGTCAGGAACCTGATATTGCCCATGCCTGGCCGGGGACAGGAAATATATGATGAGTTGGAACAGGCTGCGGAGGATTCAGGCGGAAAGGTATTCTATATGGCTCCATCAGACCGCATACAGGCAGGCGGGCTTAATCTGACATGCCTGTATGCAGGGGGAGGACTGCTGCCGCCAGATGACCGCAATGCCCATTCACTGGTCCTGTGCGCGGATTACAAAGGCTTCCATATGCTTTTTACCGGGGATATGGGGACAGAGCAGGAAAAGGGACTGCTGAAACTGGCAGAAGAAGAGGGAAGCCTTCAGCAGGAACATCTAAATCATGTGCAGGTGCTGAAAATGGCCCATCATGGTTCCGATACGTCCTCTGGCGAGGGATTCCTGGACTATTTGAATCCGGACCTGGCGCTTGTCTCATATGGAAGGGGCAACTCCTACGGCCATCCGTCCCCTGATGTGATGGAACGGATGAAAAAACGCCGTATCCCTGTGATGGAAACGGGATACGGCGGCGCAGTCATATTGCGCACGGATGGGAAAGGGCTGCGGTGCGTATATTTTATGGAGGAAGGGAGATAGGCATCCGTCAGTTTTTGCCGGTAAGTGGAGCGCGCATATGGCGGGAATGATTTCTTAAACAGGACCTTGCGCACGTCTTTACTTTTATTCATCCGGGCTGCACAGTATTTTTTCTAAAAGGGCATTGCATCCTGTGGTAATGTCATTCCAGGTGGTTTCGAAATCACCTGTATACCAGGGGTCCGCCACATCCCTGCTGCTGCCGGCAAATTCCAGCAATTTATGGATTTTGTTATCCGGGTCGCCGCCGGAGATGCGTGTCATGTTGCGGATGTTCCAGTCATCCATTCCAATCAGGTAATCAAATGTCCCATAGTCCCTGGGCTTCATCTGCTTTGCCTGATGTCCCTGACAGCTGATGCCTGCCTGGCGCAGCTTTTCCCTGGTGCCCCGGTGGGCGCTGTTTCCAATCTCCTCTGTGGAGGTGGCGGCTGAATCGAGGAAAAACATGTCTTCCAATCCTTTTTTGCGGACCAGGTCCTGGAAATAGTAGAGGGCCATGGGGCTTCTGCATATGTTGCCGTGGCAGATAAAAAGTATTTTTATCATAAATTTATATCCCTTCATAAGCCTTCAAACCTTGATATTACGGGCTGTCCGGCGCTTTTTTCATTTTTCGTGTTTTGCCCCAAACCTACGCTAATCTTTATAAATCTACGCAAATTCACGGGCAAATGGTGTAGTAAGTGGTGTAGTAACCTGATACCTTTTTAACCTGATTTTCTCTGCTTTTCCTGCATATCAGACACCTTAAAGTCAATAACTTTTGCCATCTGTTCCGCAGCCCGGTCATAGCTGGCGTGGGTGTAGACATTCAGCGTAACGCCTACATCAGAATGTCCCATCACATACTATAAAGTCTTAATATCCATACCCTTGTTTGCCATATTCGTGCAGAACGTATGCCGGAACACATGGGGCGTGATATGGGGCAGCGGCTTATCGGGGTGCAGCTTCTTGTATTTCTTCATAGCCCAGCGCATTTCATTTTCGATATGCAGAGCTACTTTCGGGTGGCTATCCTTATCTATCAGAATGAAACCGCTGTACCCGTCTACAATCATCTCTGTTTTCAGCTTCCGCCGATTAGCAAGAATGTTTTTCAGACTTTGATAAACTTCCTCCGTCATGGGAATAAAGCGGCAGCCACATTCTGTCTTGGTTTTCTCCACATAATATTTACCGCCACGTTCCCGCACAAGCTGATGGTCTACCCGGATTCTCCGATTCTCAAAATCCAAATCATTCTTTGTTAGCCCACAAAATTCACTGACACGCATACCGGTTCCCAGCAGTACGACAAATTCATCATAATACTTGGTATAGGTTTTGTCCTCCCGGATAAAGCCCATCCAAATCTCCTGCTGTTCCTCTGTCATGGCAATCCGCTTCTGTGAATCATTCGGGACAACATCGGTCAGCTTAAAATCAAAGGGATTCCTACGGATAATATCTTCATTATAAGCCATCTGGAACGCCGGTTTGACAACGCCCCTGACGCTGGTAATGGTGCTGTACCCTTTACCGTCTTTATGAAGCTTCATAATCCATTTCTGTGCGTCTGATACTTTAATATCCCGAATCTGCCGGTATCCAAAATCTTCTTTTTTTATCAGGTTCAGCACAAAGTTATAGCCGACTTTGGTATTATACCGAACACCTTGCTTCAAACTGATATAGCGTTCCAACAGGGCAATCACCGTAACCTTACCCGCTGCATAGTCAATGCCATCATCAACCTGCTTCTGGATTTCTTTTTCCTTTTCCCGCAGTTCCTTCAAATCAGAGGAATATATCGTTTGCCGCTTTCCACGAATATCCGTGTACCGATATTGATAAATCAGGTCTTTTCTCTGGCTCTCTCCTGTCCGCAGGATTCTTCCTTTATTGTCTTTGCGTTTCTCGGACATTGTCAAACTCCTTTCCGTGATGGAAAGAGCCTTGATATGACACGTTTATTGTATCACATCAAGGCTGCCTTTTACATCACTGTTTTTCAAAAGATAGCATTAAATTGAATACGCCTGCTCGATATACTGGTCGAACAGGCGGCGTTTAATCAATCGCTTATTTCCTACCCACAAGACAAACTGGCAATTCTGGTCGCTTGTCAGGTCACGCAGTTTATTGATACCAATTCCAGAATAAGCCGCAGCTTCTTCCAAACTAAGATTGCTCTTTTCCCATATAGGGATTTCTTTCATAGGCATTTACCTCCATACATGAAAATAGCCAGACATGGAGAGGGCGGCAACGAAGTCCGGCAACGGGCTTCAAAAAACCTTGCAAATCATCTCTGTCTGGCGGATACATTATTATTTAAGTTTTCTTTTATTTTTCGGTTGTTTTGGTTGTCAGAGGGGAGAAAAGCCCGCAGTTACGGGACTTTCCCCGGCAACCGGCTCGGCAACGGGATAGCAACAAAGCCGGCAACGGGATAGCTTAGGAGCAGATTTTTTCAGAAGGGAAGTTCCATCTGCTCTGTGACCTCCACGAATCCCTCCGGGGTTTTTCCGGCTCCGTTTCCGCTGTCCGTTGCCGGAATTTCCCGTTCCCAGCCCTTTTGTCTGCCGTACTCCGGGAACATTCGGGGATTGGAAAAATACTTCCAGCCGGTCATACAGTGGTGCATAATGTCATTGATTTCCCGGATTTCCCATTGCTTCGGCTCGTCAAAGGGGTGGTTTAAGGCTTCCTTGTATAGCTGTTTGGAACAGACCGCTTCGCCGGTAAAACGGTCAAGGTATGCCTGAATCATTCCGGCTTTGGTGTCCTCCGGCATAAAATCCCGCTGGTGTTCTTTGAGGTAGGCGGTCATCTCCGGGGAGAAGGACAGCTTCACGTCCCCGGTGCGGTAGAGTTCCATTGCTTCCGCCCATACCTGTTCCAGATAGGCTCTGGAAGCGGCTTCGTCCTCCAAAAGGTGAACCTCCGCCTGTTCCGGGTTTACCATGACCGGCAGGAAGCGCCGATTGCCGGAACGGTCAAGGGGCAGGAAGTCCGGGGCGTTGGACGTGCCGCCGAACACGCATTGACGGGGGCGGTCTGCCGGGTGGGTTTCATAGGGTATCTTGTAGACCTCCTTCTGGCGGCTTAAAAAAGACTTGATTTCCTCAATGCTCTTGGCGTTGGCGGTGGCAATCATCTCTGACATTTCGATAATCCAGTGCCCTTGCAGCTTACGGTATATGTTGTCATCGTCCAGCTTTCTAAGGTCATCGGAAAACCACTCGTCCTTGACTGCCAGCAGCCGGAAAAAGGTAGACTTCCCGGCTCCCTGACCGCCCACCAGACAGAGCATGACTTCAAACTTGCAGCCGGGGGAGAATACCCGGTGAATGGCTCCCAGAAGGAACAGGCGCAATGCCTGATGGGTATATTCATCTGCACCGGCTCCCAGAAAACGCCGCAGACACAAGCGGATTCGCTCTGTCCCGGCCCATGTCAGGCGGCTTAGATAGTCCCGGATTGGGTGGTAGCTGTTTTCATTGGCGGCAAGGTCGGCGGCGTCTGCTATCTTTTTCTCGCTTGTCAGCCCATAGGTTTCTTCCAGATAGAGCCGGATATATTTCATGTCTGTGTCGGTCATGGACTTTCCAAACGCCCGCCGGTGTCCGATGGGCTTCATCATGTCGGTGCGCTCGGTCAGCAGGTTTTTGGCAACCGCCCCGGAAAGCAGCGGGTCATACCTGAACACGGTCAGGCAGTTTTTGATACTGTTGCGGAAGCCACCCTTTTCTGTGGTTTCCAGCATAGCCTTTACTTCCTCAACGCTCCGGGGCAGTGGGACGGCTTCTATGGTGTCGGTTACAGCCTGCCGTATCTCTGGCGGCAAGGTCTGCCATTCTTCGTTCAAGGTTCCTCACTTCCTTTCCGTATTCGATAACAAGGGAAGCACGTTCCTGCGTATCCGAAAACAGCAGCACGTCCAGCAGATATTCCACATGGGATTTGTTCTGTAAGGCTTCCACAAACAAGGGGGTCCATGCGTCCTCCGGGGTCTTGGGGGCATAGTCCCGTTCCCATCGGCGCAGTAAATGATAATAGTCGGACAGTACCCGGAAACAGTGGCGCTCCATGCGCCGGAATTGCTGCTCCGGGGATTCCTTTGGTATCTTGGGGCGGCTCCGGCTTCTGTCCGGCGGCTCCCTGTCCTCATAGGGAATGGAAAAATCCGCTGCCAGCCGCAGGGCGGCTTCCTTTGGCGAGATTCCTTCCAGCCGGGAAACAAAGTCAATCACATCCCCGTCTGCCTGACAGCCGAAACAGTGATAGCGGCGGTCTACCTTCATACTGGGGGTTCTGTCCTCATGGAAGGGGCAGCACGCCATCCCGTTCCTCCCCACACGGATTCCATAATGCTCCACAGTCTGTCTTGCGGTGACAGACTGCTTCACGGCTTCAAATACATTCATGTGCAGCCCTCCTTTCGTCTGCATAGAAAAAGCGCCTGACATTCCCGGTTGAAAATGCAGACGCTTAGTGTTCCATATCCTGTTGTTTCTGTGTCCAGGGCGGCAGCTTCTTCTCTGCCCGTTCCTCCCGGATTCTCTGTTCCCGTCCTTTCAATTCCCCGATGGTGGATTTTTTTTCCCCCGGTTCGGCGGTCTGTCGGTACTGGTCAGACGGTAAGACCTGATTCAGCCAGTGCCGCACGTCCCTTAAAATCCGCACATCAGCCTGAACCGCTTCCAGCGCCGCCTTATGGGAAGCCACTTCCTCGGTAAGCTGTTCCTTTTCCTCGGTCAGCTTCTTGGGGTTGTACCGATTTCCCTCCAAATGTGCTTTGAAATAGCGGACGGCGGCATAGTAAGCGTCCAGTTCCTCCCGGTGGGCGGCGGCAAACTGTTCCTTTGGTTTCTTCCATCGGATAGCGGCATACTCGGCATGAACCGGCTTCCCGGCTTCAAAGTTTCCGATATGGGAAAGCAGGGTATCAATCTCCCGGATACGCTTTTCCTTCGGCTTCATCTCTGCCCGGATAGAAACGGCTGTTTCACTGACCTTATCCAGATAGGTGTCAAGGCTCGCCACAGTGAAAAGTTCTTTTTCTTTTAAGAAGGTCAGGGCTTCCATGACTTTGTTAAAATCAGAAACCGTTCCTTTTAACTTCCCCTTAGAAGTCCAGCCGGAGCGTTCCCCACTCCGCAAATCCAGATACCGGGAAAGCAGTTCCGGCAGGGTGGGTTCCCGCTTTTCTTCCAACGCCGCAAGGACAGTCTGTTTCTTTTCTTTCAGGTCGGCAAGCCAGCCCTTTAAGCTGCGTACCATCTGCCGGATAGACTGCATAAGGGCGTTGGCGGCTTTAATGTCCCGGTTCAGGTTTCCGATATTGGTCGGGATTCCCTGTTTCTCCATGTGGCTGACCGCAGCCCCCATGTGGACGGTGGGGATTTTATCAATGCCCTGCCGTTCATAGGAGCGAAGGTCAAGGCGTTCCGGGCGGGCGTTGGCTTCCAGATAGCGGTTAGAAGTGTCTGCCCAGCCCTGCCGCCAGAGTTCCGCTTTGGTCTGGTCGTTCCAGTCCACAGTGTCCTCCTTATGGCTTTTCCAGTTGCCGGAGGGAAGCCGGATTCGCTCCCCGTTTTCGTCAAGGTCATAGACCTTCCGGGACTTGGGAAGCCATCTGCCGGTTTCGTCCATTGCCCGCATGGTTAAGAGGATATGGGCGTGGGGATTGCCGTCCCCCTTGTTGTGAATGGAAAAATCCGCAATCATGCCTTTGGAAACAAAAAACTCCCGGCAGTAGTCCCGAAGCAGATCATCGTGCTGCTCCGGGGGGATTTCCCTCGGTATGGCAAGCACGATTCTGCGGGCAAGCTGGGAGTTCCATTGTTTCTCAATGGCTTCGGCGGCGTTCCATAGGGTGTTGCGGTCTGCATATTCCGGCGGGGCATGGGGCGGCAGCATGATTTCCTTGTGGACGATTTCGCTCTTGTGGGAATAGTATTTCTGTTCCCCATCGTATTCCGAAAACAGCCGTTCTCCGCTTTGGTAGGCTGCGGCGGCAACGGCTGACTGGCGGTTACTTCGCTGAATGATGTTAATGTCATAGTGTGGACATGGCAAGTCTGCATCCTCCTTTCTCCCGGTTCCGGGCATGAAAAAAGCAGGGAACCGTTTCTGATTTCCTGCTTTGGGTGTGCCGCCGGTGGGCGGCTGATATTTATAGATAAATCTTTGCTTTATATTTTGGTCGTATCAATTTTATACCCTTGTCTGCTCAGTTCCCTGATAAGACTAATAGCCACTTCATCTACTTTATTTTGAAAAGGGATATAAACAAGTCCCTGAATGTCTGAAGGCTTTTCAAAATCGACTGCTTCTTTAAGTAGAATTGCAACGCTTTCCCTACCCAACTTGGCTAAAAACATTCCCAGTTCCAAAACAACATTTTGACGAACACGAGATTTATACACACTTTCAGCCTTCGCTTTCCCATCATCATCTGGTGTGGCTAAAACAATAGCATATCCCACATCACTACCATATTCTTCAAGTTTTTCAATAATAGTTTGTCCCCCAGAAGCTTGCTGGTCAAGAATAATTGGTTCCAAATCCCATCGACGTAACAATGCTTCTAACTGTGTTCGTGCAATCTCATCATGCCCATATACTACAAATATCTTACGATTATTTGTTTGAGAAACACCCTCTAAAATGTTTCTTATCTCATCTTGCCCTTTCCCTTGTATAGTATATTTTCCAGTATTAAAGCAATTCACTTTTCCACCATTATTTAGACAAATGCATTTTCCATACTGTATTTCTTTAATCTCTAAGATTGAAACAGCTGTACTGTTTTCAATTTTAGATTTTATTTCCTCAAATGTCATATTCTCTTTTGCACCTCCCAACAATATTCTTTTTATATTATACTGCAACTAACTATTTTTGAAAATAGGCTAATTACAACTTACTGTCTTGAAAAACTCACAGCATAAAGCGGTTCCGGGCGGCAAGTCCACAAAAGGGTAGCTGGCGCAGCCAGCGCAGGGGAAGTGTAGCGTCACCTGTGAGGATTGGAAACTGATTGCAAATCTGCTGGAAATCATCTGCTTTCCGCAGGAAGCCCCCGGCAGGGCGCAACGCACCGGCTCGACCGGTGTATAGTTGCGCCCTCTTTCAGAGGGGGAAGCAGCCGCTTGCCGTTCTGAAAGCAAAACTGCCGTTTCAGGCAATCGTTTTTTACTCCCACTGTGGGTTCTTGGCAAGAATGGATTCCATAAGCTGCCGGGCAGCTTCCTGATGAAACAGCACCTTCAAAATCTGGCTGACCTGTTCATCGGTCACAGCTTCCGGGTGGGGAAAATAGCTTTCCAGCATCGCCCCTCTGGTGCAAAGCCGGTGCGTCCGTTCTTTCCGGGTAAGCTGTTTTATCTGGTGTTCCAATATCTTTTCCTCATGCTGTGCCCGCCGCAGCTTGGCTTCGGTCTTTTCAATTTCATGGTTGAGCCGTTCCAGCTTTTCACTCATAGGTCAACTTCTTTCCGCGGAATCAATAGATAGATGTGGTTCGGCTCTCCAAAGCCCCGGCGCACCCGCATAATCAATCCGGCGTTCTCCAACTCATTCAGGGAACGCTTCACGGTCATGCTGCTTCGGCAAAGTTCCTCCGATAATTCCACAATAGGAAAACAGATAAATAGAATCCCGTTGCTGTCCTCCATGCCCGCCATTTGCAGCGTGTCCAACAGCAGAGCATACAAAACCTTTGCAATATTGCTGATAGGAAGCCGCAGCGCCGCTTTGGGAAGCGGCATACAGGGCGGCAGGGGCGTGTCAATCGTCATAAATTCAAAATCCATTCAGGCAGGTTCCTCCTTCTTTTTCTTGGCTCGTTTGGATAGATACTGGGGGCATTCCACCACAACCGCCCGGAAACTCTGCTTGCAGGTGTGCTGACATTTCCGGCAAAGGTCATTATAGGTCATACGCCCCCGGTCATTGAGGAAGAAAGCAAGTTCCTTCTTCAACTTTTTCGGCATTCTCGGCATAGTGCCTCCTTCATAGAAAACCGCCCATTTCTGCCGTAACAGCGGGAATGGACGGATATGGTTTTTTTTTGTCGTGTTTCGGGGTGATTTTCAAGGAAAATACAGCCGTAGAGCCGCCTTGAAATCTCCCATAGTATTGCGGTTAGGGTATGTTGCTCCCTATGTGATTGTTGCATTTCGGTATCATTTCAGTGTTCTTTTTGCCGGTTCTCCCCGGTGGCGTTCCTCCCCTGAATCTCACAGCGGCGTATCGCTCCCTTTGGTACGCTCGTCACGGTCAGGGTTCCTCCATCTCCCTGCCGTAAGTCCTGGCGCTACATCGCCGGGGAAGCATATCCCACACAAGCCGGTCATTCGATTGGAAATATCCATCGATGAATTACTTGTATGATAGAACATTTTTGAGCCTTCTCCCGTATGTCCATAAAGTCGGAAAAACCGTAAAAAAGCAGAAATTTCCACGATTAAGGAAATGGTATGGTATAATGTCATTAGCGGCGGCAAGCCGCAGGGAAGGGGCAACAACTTATGAAACAAAGCATTACGATACAGGAACGGCTAAAGGATTTACGGGTGGGACGGCATTTGAATCTGGAAGAATTGGCGGCGACAACCGGCATTTCTAAATCAGCCCTCGGCAGCTATGAAAATGATGATTATAAAGAAATCAACCACGGCAGCCTTGTGACACTGGCGAAGTTTTACGGTGTGTCTACGGACTATCTGCTATGTCTGACGGAAAATAGAAATCACCCAAATACAGCTTTGACGGAGCTGCATTTGAGCGACAGCATGATAGACCTATTAAAAAGCGGGCGTATCAATAACCGGCTTCTGTGTGAGATTGCTACCCATGAAAAATTTACGGAATTGATAGCAGATACGGAAATCTATGTGGACGGTATGGCGACCATGCGCTTCCATGATATAAATAATACGCTGGCTACTGTAAGGGCTATGATACTGGAAGAACACCCGGAAGCTGCCGCAGACCGTTCTTTGAAAATCTTAGAAGCCGGTCAAATAGCAGAGGAAGATTTTTTCTGCCATGTTACACACAAGACATGGGACGCCATTCTTCACGATGTACGTAAAGCCCATGAGAATGATATAGAAAGTGCGCCGACAGTCACGCCTGCTGATGAACTGATAAAAGAAGTCCAAAAGGCTATGCGTTCTTCTGGGGATAAGGTGCAGGAATTTCTGGAAATCTTCTGCAAGGCATTTCAGCTTAAATACAAGCGGCTCTCGGAAGAAGAAAGAACCACTTTGAAAAAGCTGTTCCGAAAATCCCCGCTGATAAAACACTCCGGCATGAATTTCCGGCGTAAGGGCTGGAAATAAAAAACTGCCGTTGTGGGAATTGTGTTCCTGCAACGGCGGCTTTCTGTATTGATATTTTTTTGCTTGCTATCGTATAAATTTCATTGGAGTAAATCTCATTCCGTCAGATAATTGTTCGCTATCCATATCTATAAAACCTAATTTATGATACACTGGAACAGCATAAGGAGATGAATTAACTGTGTATTCGGAATGATTACTGCTGTCCAAAACATATTCCCATAATTTTCTGCCGATACCTTGTTTATGATATTCAGCTTTTACAAAAAAGCAGCAAATGTGCTTTCGATTCTCTTTTGTGGCAATAACACCCTTTAACTCATCATTGTCATAGGCTCCAAACACTTCTAAAGAGTTTACGATTTCATCATTCTCAATGAAATCACGAAATGACTGAATCCCTTCATCAGAATAGTCAGGGGCTTCAAACTGCAAAAAGGTTTCCCATATTAAACTGATAGCCGCAGCAAGTTCTATTTTATTACTGATTTGCCGTATCATCTGTTATCCTCCCTTCGATTTGTCCGAATTAAATCGGCACTCAAACAGGTTTTATCATGTGTTGTTCATATAGTGTTTCAAATGTGTTGACGGCTCCGCCATGCTCAACAATTTTACCATCGATAACTTTATCAATATCAACACCTGTGAAAGATAAACGTTTGTGTGTTGGCTTTATTCCAGTCCATTCTCCTTCATGGGTTCCTTCCATGATAAATTCAGAAATAACGCAATCCCCATCTTCATATTGTCGTATTACCCGCATTGAATAATCGGGATATGTTTGTTTCACGGCTGTAAGATGTTCTTTCATGCCTTCAAGACCTAACGGTATTCTACGTTCTCCATTGACAAGAACGCAATCTGTTGAAATATACTGCGGAAGTTCTTCAAGCAAATTTTCTGAAACAATGACTTCATAGAAGTATTTTACAAGTTCCTTTTTATTCATATTGCACCTCAAATCTTTAGTGATTTCCGTCATTTCAAGGCTCTTTCAAAAAATGGTGTAGTAAACGCCTTTTTGAACCGCAGAACCATTGATTTTACTGGCTTTTTCAGGACTTTTCAAAATGTTGCCATGGGATTCCCATAATGGTAGCTCTTTATCAAATTGTAATCCAATATCGCAGGATAACACCGCTTTCACTTAATCCCACTGTATCAATGACCTCTTTTTCTAACACACCACCATTTTTAATAATCGTTTTTTGGGATGCTTCATTCATTTTATCACAAGTTAATAACACTCTGTTTTCTCCTAATTGACGGAAAATAGGTAAAATCAATTTAAGCATTTCTGAACCATAACCTTTCTGCCTTTCCGATGGACGAATACTATACCCGATATTACCACCAAAATTAAAAAGAAAATCTGATAAGGGATGTCGAAAATCAATCATACCTACTACATATTTATCTTTTTGCCGTATGGCTAAAAAAACTTCAGATGGAACATATTCGCTTTTGTATTTTTCCTTTAATCTGTTTTCAAAATCAATCCATTCTTCAAACGATTGTACATCTTCAAGTCCTGCACAACCATCAAAGCTGTCTCCATGCTGCAACATTTCTTCTTTGTATGCCATAACTTGTTCTGCATATTCTTTTGTTGGTTTTATCAATATAATTTCACTCATAGCAGCCTACCTTTCTAACAGAAATGTGTCTCAAAACGGCGCTTTTCACTCTGTTACGTCACTTTTTTTCAACTCAATCACATCAGAAATGTCACAATTCAAGCTTTCACAAATGCGAAGTAGTGTTTCCATACTGATATGTTTTTCCTTTCCCATATTGGCAATCATATTTGTGGTAAGACCGGTGGCAAGCCGCAAGTCTTCTTTTCTCATATTTCGTTCTTTCAGTAAGTTCCAAAGGGGTTGATAGCTTATGTGCATTTATCGCCCTGCCTTTCTCCCGGTATCGGGGTTCCTGCTTCCCATTATATCAAAATTCTTGCCAACTCACAAGATTTCTTGACACAGCAGCCGGTTTCGTCTGGATTGTGCTTTTCCTTTCCGCTTTTTCATTACATCTAATTAGCCATTAACTGGTTTATGCCGAGCTCCACATATCCTTAATCATAGCCTGATGTAATTTCTGTTCGTCAGACCGGAGATTTGCCTCCACCTTCCTTCAGATTCCAGCTCACGATGGACACCCTTGGTCTTGGCTATATCCTTCCCACTACTAGGGCGGATTAGGGACTTTAACCCATTAGAAACGTGCGCCGCAAGGCGCACAAGAAAAAAGAGCGAACAAGTGCCAGTTTGTTTCACTCTTTTGGGGAATAGTGGTGGCTATCATTATTGTGTTGTTCCTTTATGGCACATAAACATTTGCACAAAGTAAATATTCCATCTTTGGAGTACTAATATAAGCGGCAACAATCCATTCAAAGGACGCTGCCGCTCTTATTACTACTTATAAAATTATCTCCTACTTAATTATTAAACAATTTCCTCTGAAATCTCCAATACTTTCATATATTCAGCTAAATCAATAGCAGGAACTGTCCCCATATTCTGGAGTAATATCAATAATTGCAAAAAGAAATACACTAATGATTCTTCTTGGTTGCTTGTTTTTAAATTACTGGTAGGATAATCAAAACAAAAAGCCCCTCCCTGTAAAACACAGCCACAATCTATCTGTTGTTTTTCCGTATATTCATTAAGACACTTTTTGAATGGATTTCCAAATGGTTCTTTCCATTCGCTAGTTGTGGTTAATATTCCAGCAAGAATACGGTGTAAAGGTTTTGGCGGATATACCCCGCCTGCATATGGAATTGAAGTAGACGTTCTGTATAAATTCCGAACACTTTCAGCTTTCTTCCCCGCATATTCCATATGTGTTTTATTTAAATCCTGTTTAATCTCAAATACTGCATAAACACTTTCTGCCGGAATATACAAAATGCCATTTTGGTTGAATGCTAAGTATGAATATTGTATATCATATAAAGCAAGGTCTATTTGCTCACTAATATTCCCCTGCGAATCGACAACTGTTGCTTTTGCTGCCTTATACCTTTTAGGGAGATAATCATCAAACCATTTAATCCAATTTTCTTCAGAATTGTCCCCCTTGTCAACAGGATGATTCAATACATTACTAAATTGGGCTTTTGATATCATATCTGCCTGTAAAGCAGTAAACAAACTTTTTAGATTAGGTTTTTTATTCATTTTTTCACCAAATTATTGATTCCCAGTATTTTTCACTTAAACTACTGGTTGCTTGCATCGCTAACTTCTTTTTTTCATTATAACTCAATTCATCAGATAATATATTGTTACTATTTGCCGGGTCAATAATTCTTTTGCTATCAATATTATCTCGAATGTTTTCAAGCAGAAATCTAAAGTTGTCTGCATACGAATATAAATTCCGTCCCCAAAGGACTTCCATTGCAAAACATTCTAAATATATTGACGGAAAATCTAAACTATGATTTTCTCTCCATATTTTCAACGCAACAATTTCAGTAATTCTTCCAGAATTTTTTACTTTATGAATGTGTGTATCAATATTTGTTTTTGTCCATGAATCTGCTTTTCGCCTATATAAGCTATGGTCATTTCCATATTGCCCCTGTCGCTTAGCAGGAACTAAATCCACATCCTTATTTTGATATGTAATACCTATAGATACATTTTGCTTTCGGGCTGTAATTCCTTGCCGTACCACATAATCATATAACGAATTATATATCTCTTTAAGAGTGTTGCTTGTTGTTGAACTCAACGAAATAAACAAATCTAAATCAGTTGCAATATCAATAGCTGTTCCTTTTGCTCTTGAGCCTGACAATTTTATATCACATAAACATGTACCAGCCCAGTTTCTTATGATTTTTTTTAATGGTGTTACAACGGTATTATCAGTATAATTATCTATAGTGTCCGGTAATTTGTGCTTTTTCACAATACTTTCAACATATTGATTCGCGGTCATATAAACTATCCTTTCTCTTTTCATTTTCAATCACTTCAAAACCGAATACTAATTTATAGCTTTTTACAAGAAATACAGATATCTCTCAGCCACAATAGTATGGATAATATATTTTCTATCTATTATAACAAAATTTCCTATAAATTTCCACAATAACATCAAAGTCCTCCGTTTTCATTATCACATCAAAGCTCTTTCAAAAATGGTGTAGTAGTGGTGTAGTAAACGCCTTTCTGATTCGTAAAACCATTGATTTTACTAGCTTTTCCGGGATTTTTCAAGATACTGCCGTGGCAAACGAATAGTATTTTTATCATCTTGATTATATCCTTTCATAAACCTGTAATTATTGGTTTTCTGGCGCTTTCTTAATTTTCTGTTTTCACCCCGCTCTACGCATATCTACATAAATCTATATAAATTATCGGGCAAATGGTGTAAGAAAATCATCTTTTAGATATTTCAATATCGTTTTTTATTGCATAAATGATCTTTGGATCATTTATCCTATATAAAACTCCACCATTGTTCTTTACTCCTGTATTCACAACTAACCCAATATTCTCCATACCAACTACATAATTATTTGTGGAACTTCCTGTATTAGCTTGTATATTCAATTGATTTTTCGTAAATTCTATTGTATTTAATTTCATCAAATGTTTTATGTAACTATATATATCCATTGAATTTGACTTTGCCTTTGGATTGCGTGGATAATATTCATAAAAATTAAATCCTTTCACGAATTCCACTATACCAGCTTTTATTGCATTTTCAGAAATCTTATTGCTATTTGAATCCACTTCATATTGATTTAAAAATATACAGTTTAAAACATGCCACAAATCTCTTGGATTTCCATTGGATAATCCAAAAATTTCATCAATACTTTCTCTTTGCACACTGTCCTCGAATATAAACTTATAATTTACTACTTTTCCATCACTAAATACTGACAATCGCTGGTTCAAAGCTTTTTCAAGCGACTCTATAGACCATGATAATAATGGGCAAAAATATTTTTGTGTTCTAACTTCTGTCAAAATCCTTTTGAATGGAATTTCCCAAACACTAATAATAAGTTGAACATTTTGATTCTCGAGTATCTTATTATCTGATAATAACGGAATCAAGAATTTTGACACTGTTTCTGCATTGTTTTTCATTCTACCATCTTCATCAAACTTGTCGAATATAATAGTAATTCTGCTATATCCAATTTTTTTTAATATGTTACATAATTGGATAATCAAATTGTAGGATGCATCAATTCGTTCAAAATCTGTATCAATATCTAACTTAATTGTAGGCAAGAGATTTCTTATTTCATCCTTGTATGATGTTTATAGAAGCAAAAACAACATATTCCTTTCATTTTTCTTGAACTGTGGTTTAATACATTCAGATACTGTGGACTTTTGATTTTATCCTGTAGCTTGACTACTCAACAGGAGTGTATTGCCGCTACTTTTATCTGAATTGTTTATAGCTGGATGTTGCCGGAGTGTTTCACTCTGAGTACTTATTTCAATCAAGTCTACGATGATAATCGTTGGTGGATATCACGGTATCAGACTTTATGAAAGGGAGGTACAACCTCATGATTTACGTAGGCATTGATATTGCCAAACTCAACCATTTCGCCGCTGCCATTTCTTCGGAGGGCGGGATACTCATCGAGCCGTTCAAATTCTCAAATGACTATGATGGCTTCTATCTGCTGCTTTCTAAACTGGCACCACTTGACCAGGACAGCATCATCATTGGTCTTGAATCAACGGCACACTACGGTGACAACCTTGTCCGTTTTTTGATAAGCAAGGATTTTAAAGTGTGTGTTCTCAATCCCTTATCGACTTCGGCTATGCGTAAAAATAATGTACGCAAGACGAAGACCGACAAAGTCGACACATTTGTTATTGCTAAAACCCTTATGTTGCAGGATCCTTTAAGGTTCATCTCCTTAAAGGATCTGGATTACATCGAACTCAAGGAACTCGGCAGATTCCGACAGAAAACCGTGAAGCAGCGCACCCGTTTAAAAATACAGCTGACTTCCTACATGGATCAGGTCTTCCCGGAACTACAGCACTTCTTTAAGTCCGGTGTGCATCAGAATTCTGTCTATACGCTCCTTAAAGAAGCGCCGACACCGAATGATATTGCTTCTATGCATATGACTCATCTCACTCATCTTCTCCAAACGGCTTCCCACGGTCATTTTGGTAAAGATACGGCCAGAGGATTAAGAATTCTCGCACAGAAGTCTGTCGGTATCCATGACAGTTCCTTATCTATTCAAATAACTCAGACCATTGAACAGATTGAGTTATTGGATAGCCAGTTATTCCATACAGAGCTTGGAATGGCAAACCTTGTCACCTGCCTCCACTCTGTGATCATGACCATCCCGGGCATTGGGACTACCAATGGCGGGATGATACTTGGTGAGATTGGCGATATCCATCGCTTCCCTACACCGGGCAAATTGCTTGCATTTGCCGGATTGGATCCGTCTGTTTATCAGTCTGGTAACTTCCAGGCCAAGAAGACCCGGATGTCCAAACGAGGCTCGCGTGTTCTTCGTTACGCTCTCGTAAATGCAGCACATAATGTCGTAAAGAACAATGCGACTTTCAAAGCTTACTACGATGCCAAGAGAGCCGAAGGCCGGACTCACTATAATGCCCTTGGGCACTGTGCCGGCAAACTTGTCAGGGTCATATGGAAGATGCTCACTGACGAAGTGGAATTTAACCTCGAATAAGAGGTCTGCATACCAATATCGATAGATTTTGAAAAAGCACCGTTAGGGAGCTTTATTAGAGTTACCCTTCTTTTCCATCGATTAGAAAAATGAATTTTCGCCTAATTTATACTTGACTTTTCATAGCTGGTCTCCTTAACAGGTGGAAGCAGAGTATAATAATTTCTCAAAGCATCATTTACTATATTAACTCCTGTAGTAAGCCCATAATTAAATATAAATCGAATCAAATTAATATATTTTTTTATTAATTTCCTGGTTTTTGATAATTGTATGGCTTCAATTTTCTGTGCCAATATAGTTTTCGTTGTCGAAGTGGTATATTGACTCAATATCATAGACAAAAAAATTCGTTCATTTCGATTTAACTTCTTAAGCTTTTTCGTATTGCCAATCAGATATTCAAAGAAACAGGCCCCCATGTTACGAATAATTAAATTATAGTATTCTTCTGTTTTTGGCTCTATATTTAACATAGAATAGTCATCAATCATACACAAAAAATGTTCTTTAGAATTCACCCCTCTTTGTAAATCAAAAAGAAGTGCAGTTTTTCCGATTCCCCTATTGCCCCTTACAATAATGCTCCTATTGCCTTCATAACTACCTTTTATTGAATCGTAATTATCTGCTCGGACAAACAATCTATCCGCATATTCTTGCTCATTCTCTGCAGTATATAAATTGAAAGGATAATTAACCAATCCAATACTCTTTAAAAAATCATTGAAACCTCTTTGATCCATGTAGTACCTTCTTTCTTTTGTCAATGAAAATATTGTTAATCCGTTATACACTCTTTGTATTACCTGCTAAAATTTTTCAATCACTTCAAAAATATATTTAGACTTTTCTTATTAGTCACTTTCCATCAACTTTTTCAATTCTTCTTTGCTGGGCAATACGGTTAGATATTTACTTGCAAATATCTGGCTATTATCCTCCGGCAAAGTCATTTCTACTACTGCATCATTTTTATTTTTGCATAACAGAATTCCAATTGTTGGATTTTCATCTTCCAATTTCACCTTTCGATCATAATAATTCACATACATCTGCATTTGGCCTATATCCTGATGCTTTAATCGTCCTATTTTTAAATCAAAGAGTACAAAGCAACGTAATAAACGATTAAAAAATACCAAATCCACTCTGTAATGCTCATCTTCAAAAGTGAATCTCACTTGTCTTCCAACAAAAGTAAATCCTCTTCCTAATTCCAAGAGGAACTCCTGTAAATGATCAATTATCTTTGTTTCCAAATCCGTCTCTGAATATTTTGCAAGTTCTGGCAAACCCGTAAACTCTAATACATATGGATCTTTCAATAAATCTTCGGGTTTCTCAATTATTTGTCCTTCTGTTGATAACCGCTCTACGCCCTCTTTGTCTCTGCTCAATGCTAACCGTTCATATAATGCACTATCATATTGTCTTCCCAGTTCTTTTACGCCCCATCCGTTCCTAACCGCCTCGATTTCATAAAAATGTCGTTCATCTATATTGCTAATCCGCATAAGTGATACATAATGTGAAAAACTCAGAAAAAATTTTCTTCCCTCTTGCGTTTCTGGTAAATTTTCAAATTGGGCAGACACCTTCTGCCCAATTTGGTCTTGAGAGTACACCATGTAAAATCTACGCATCAACTTCAAATTCTCTACAGAAAAACCTTTTCCTAAACTCTCTGTTAAACATTCTGACAACTCTTTAAGAATCGCTTTCCCATATTCGGCACGCTGTTTCCCATTCTGTTCTTCTTCTACAATCATACGTCCCACCTCATAATAGGAATAGACCATAGAAATATTCAATGCCATTTTTGCCTGTTTTCTGGCATTTTTTAAAACTTCTAATACTCTATCAAAAAAATTACCTTTCACCATATTTTCCATACAATATCCTTCCAGTTGAATTGGGTAGAAACTGTCTACCCAATTCATATCATAACAAAATATCCCTCAAAAATCTACAATAATGCAAATCTCATCTCATTCCCACTTTTCCTTGCCATATCAAGGCTCTAACCCAATTCAAAAATGGTGTGGTAGTGGTGTAGTAAGCGCCTTTCCCTGTCTTAAAACCATTGATTTTCCAGGCTTTTCCGGGACTTTTCAAGATATTGCCGTGGCATACGAAAAGTATTTTTATCATTTTATATACTTTATGCAGGCAGTCCCTGCTGCCGGGTGGCTTCCATCTCCGATGGAGGTGGTATGACATGAGTACATATGGGATACTTTCGTTGATGATTGCGTTTGGAGTACTTGATGTTATGTTTATAGGTACAAAAAATAGTCACCCGCCTACCACGGCAAATGTGACTATTTTTGAGTTAAGATTCTTTGGACGCCACTCACTGGAGTGAACTGCCTTTTTTGTACCTTTATTATAAGCCGATTTCAATTCATCTGTTAATCATGATTTTTACGTGCTTTCCTGCGTTTTTCCTTTCATATATATTTAATTCTCTGGGAATGCCTTGCAGCATATTGTTGTGCCAGAAAAAGTTTCGTTTATCCAGGAGGATTTCCAAATAAATTTGGAGTGACATTAGCCGAATCAGCAGCGTTGCCGAAGGGATTTGGAGTCTTGCCAGATAATTTAGAAGGCTTACCGGACAAATTACAGAGTCATACCGGCCGCTTTGCGTACCGGCCTTATGGCCGGGGAGAAATGATTTCCTTAAATGGACCGGCTTATGGTATAATAAACCCATAATATGACAGTTCAAACATACGATGGCAATTCCAAGGTGTTTTATCAGACTAATAATAAAACGCAAAGATGGCGGAATGTGATTGCAGGAGGATAAGTGGTTTATGGGAAAAGGATGGAAAAGAGAAGGGAAAGGGGGCTGGGTGCATACGTCTGTCACCATCTGCACATCGGCTTTCCTATGCGTGTCTGCAGCCTTCTGCGGGGGAGTGCTTCTGAGCGGCTGTGCAGGAACCGGCGGTAACAGTGTAAAAGCCCTGGAGCCCAAAACAGTCAGTTACAAGGCTGATGACTATGACAGCTGGAATGAACTGATGCAGGAGAACCAGATATCAGATTCCTTTCAAGAGGCACTGGAGCAATTTGCCTTTCAGAGCGCAAGCCGGGTCCTTGAGGAGAGCCATGGGAATGTCAATTATAGTCCCCTTAGCTTGTACTATGCGCTGGCCATGGCTGGATGCGGGGCAGAAGGTGGGACCGCTGCCCAGATAATGGACAGCCTTGGCGTGCAGGATCAGGTCCAGCTATCCGAGCAATGCAGAAAACTCTATCAATGGTTTTATTATGATAGGCAGTATCGGAAGAGCCGGATTCAAGAATACTATGAAGAAAATGACGGTTCCATTGAGCTGGCCAATTCCCTCTGGATTTCCAATCAGCTGAAACTGAAAAAGGATTACCGGGAAATGGCTGCCGCCCGGTTTTTTGCGTCCTCCTATCAGGTGGATTTCACCAGCCGCGAAGCCGGGCAGCAGATTGGAAACTGGATTTCCCAGGAGACAAACGGTGTGATGCAGCCTGAATTAAAGCTGCCTTCTGACACAATGATGGCGATTTTGAACACATTGTATTTTTATGGAGGCTGGAAGGATGCTTTTTCTGAGGTAGAGACAGCCGATGACAACTTTACAAAAACCGATGGCAGTCAGGTCTCCTGTCCTTTCATGAACCGTGTGGACAATTCCGGAAGGTTCATGAAAGGAGATGGCTGCACGGTGTCTGCCCTGGCCACAGGCAATGATTGCAGCATGGTATTCCTGCTGCCGGACCAGGGGCGCAGCGTGGAGGAGTTCCTTAACACGCCGGAGCGGCTGGAAACCTCGATGGACACGGATTACAGGAAATGGAAAAGCGGTAAGGTGACCTGGAAAGTGCCTAAATTCTCCTTTGGCAGTACATTCCAACTGGCCGGACTGCTGCAAGACATGGGCATGGAGAAAATGTTTGCTCCGGGAGCTGAGTTTGGAAAAATATCAGGGTCTCCCTTGTTTGTGACCGATGTAATACAGGAAACGCATATGGGGATTGACGAAGACGGTGTGGAAGGAGCCGCTTATACCATGATACTTTTAGAGGAAACAGGCATATTCATACCTGAAGGGAACCGGGAGGCGGATATGATTATGAACCGCCCGTTTATCTATGGGATACAGGACAATAAAACCGGTACATGGCTGTTCCTGGGCGTGTGCCGCAATCCGGTGGACGGGCGATAGGATGAATTGGTGTATGACCTCTATACGCCGGGAGGAGGGACGCCAGATGAAACATTTTATGCACTGGTCATTAAAAGCGTCATGGAGCGGGATTGGGGAATCAGGGACCGCCAGTCTGCCCAGGCAATGATTTCATGGCTGGAGGAGGAGGGCCATAACCAAGCGCTTCTGAAGTACTATGAGGAGCATAATCTGGGGCAGTATGAGACAGATGTGGACCTGAACGCATCCTGGGACAGCGGCCAGGGGGAAATCTCTGATGGGGAAGCGGCCCGTCAGATGGCTGCATATATGGGATACAGGACATATGGGGCGTACGCTGCCTCGGGCTGGGACTATAGCCGCGCCCTGATGCTTTTAGGCCAGTGTTATGTGGGGGGATATTATACGTATGAGGAGGCCATGGACAAGTCCCTGGAACTGGGTAAAGAGCTTCAGTCCATGTTCACTTCCTGGGAGGATTTCATGCAGAGTTATATGTACGGATTCGTGTACTGGAGCAAATCAGACCCTACAAAACCGCAGTCCGAGTTTCAGTACCGCGCAGGCATTTATCAGTATCTGAACTCCCTGGAGGACGGTCCTTTTAAGATGGATTGGAACATGGAACTGAAAAAAGAGTGGTGATTATGGCCGGATTTGTGCTATACTTAATACAGAATATGGAAGGACAGCCCTTATATGCAGACATTAAACCAGGACATAAAGGACCACAGCTTTAAACCGGTGTACCTTCTGTTCGGCGAAGAGGCATTTTTGAAAAAGAGCTATAAGAACCGTTTAAAGGATGCCATCACGGACGGCGACACCATGAATTATAATTATTATGAGGGAAAGGGCATGAATGTGAACGAAATCATCGGCCTTTCCGATACCATGCCATTTTTTTCTGAAAAGCGGCTTATACTGATGGAGGACAGCGGGTTCTTCAAAGGCGGTGCCGGGGCGGATGAGATGACGCAGTACATGGAGCACATTCCTGAAACCACATGCCTTGTTTTTGTGGAATCAGAAGTGGATAAAAGGAGCAGACTATATAAGGCGGTTAAAAAGTATGGGTATGCGGCAGAACTGTCCCATCAGGATCCCGGCCAGCTGGCCAGATGGGCTGCCGGCATTCTTTCTAAAAACGGGAGGAAGATAACAGGGCGTACCATGGAGCTTTTCCTCAGCAAGACCGGGGATGATATGGAGAATATAAGTTCGGAGCTGGAAAAGCTTATCAGTTATACCTTGGGCCGCGATATTGTTACGGATGAGGATGTGGAGACAATCTGCACCACCCAGGTGACCAACAAGATATTTGACATGATCAGTGCCATCTCAGCCAGGCAGACAAGGAAGGCCATGGACCTGTACGAAGACCTGCTGACGCTGAAGGAGCCGCCCATGCGTATCCTTTTCCTGATAGCCAGGCAGTTTAACCAGATTCTTCAGGTGAAGGAACTGGTGGGAAAAGGAATGGATAAGGGGACCATTGCATCTAAGCTTAAGCTGCAGCCCTTTGTGGTGGGGAAAATCATGCTCCAGGCAAAGACATTTTCAAAAGAGCAGATTCTATCCTATGTGAACCTCTGTGTGGACGCAGAGGAAGGTGTGAAGACAGGTAAGCTCCAGGACAGGCTTGCCGTGGAACTTTTGATAACCAATCAATATTAATAAGAAGGATGAAGGCGATGGATATGATGGAGACAATTGAACTAAAGGATATTGAAAGCCAGGTAAAACAGGTGTTTAGGGAACTGCTTGAGGCTGCCCGTTTAAAACCTGGGCAGTTACTGGTTGTGGGCTGCTCCTCCAGCGAGATAGACAGCTTTAAGATTGGTTCCCACTCCAACGGGGATATCGGGATGGTTGTTTATACTGCCCTCAATGAGGAGTGCAGGCCTCTTGGGATTTATCTGGCGGCGCAGTGCTGTGAGCATCTTAACCGTGCGTTAATCCTGGAAGAGGAGGCGGCGCTTAAATATGGCTATGATCCGGTCAACGTGGTCCCCCAGCTCAAAGCAGGAGGTTCCTTTGCAACGGCAGCATATGCAACCCTGGAACACCCTGTGGCAGTGGAACACATAAAGGCGCATGCGGGGATTGACATCGGGGATACCCTTATCGGCATGCATTTAAAGGATGTGGCTGTGCCTGTGCGCATCCAGACCAAGGAAATCGGCAGCGCCCGCGTGGTATGCGCAAGAACCAGGCCTAAGTTCATCGGCGGCATAAGAGCCCGCTATGATGAGGAGAATATGTAGCAAAAACAATAACAAGGAGGAGTGGTTTATGGACAGAGCGATTACAATCAGCCGTCAGTACGGAAGCGGGGGAAGGGAGTTAGGGGAAAAGCTGGCAAAGAAGCTTGGGATTCCTTTCTATGACAAGGAATTGATTGCAATGATAGCCAAAGAGGGCAACATAGAACCATCCATACTGGAAGCAAATGATGAGGTGGAACCGGACCTGGACAACTATTCCACCCGCCTGATTGAGCCGGAATACCAGATTGCCATGACACAGCGCATTTATGCGGTTCAGGAGACAGTCATCAAATCATTGGCGGAAAAAGGCGCATGTGTGATTGTGGGCCGCTGTGCAGATGCCATACTTCCTGATGCAGTGAATATCTTCGTGTTTGCGGATATGGAGAGCCGCATCAAGCGGATCATGTCCCTTAATCCTGGTCTGTCCAGGGACGAGGCTGTGAACAGCATTGAGATTGTGGACAGAAGGCGTAAGGCATACCATGAGTATTATTCCCCGATTGAGTGGGGGAAAATGGATGCCTATGATATCTGTGTGAACAGTGGATTGATAGGCGTGGACGGTTGTCTGGATGCGGCCCTGGCCTACATAAGACATGTAAGGTAGCACATAATAACGCAGAACATGATAAAGCAGTAAATGATAAGTATATCTTAAAGCCCTGATAGCCGGCCATGTGATGGCTGTGTCCTCAGGGCCTCTTAAATTTATAATGGAATAAAAATGGATTAGATTCATATAAAAGCCAGGGATAACGCCATATCGGAAACCGTCCCTGGCTTTTGTGCCCTTCAAAGAGCTATTAATTCCCTCCGGGACCATCCCGCCGTGGTCTTGAGGATTCCGGAAGCGGTTCCACATAACCGCAGCTTTTTTTCTTTACATGGTCCGTGTCATTGGAACAGTCCCTGTTGGTTGCAGGGGCCGTATCTTTTTCCTGATGCATCGTTATCACCTCCTGTTTCGGATATTATGTCTGTTTGCGAAAAAGGCAGCTGTCAGCTGCCTTCTTTCACAATCTTTTCCAGAACCTGAATTAAATCCTGCAAGGTTTCCAGGTGCACATTGCGCTTCAATATGTCATTCTTCAGGTCTATGGAAAGACTTTCAAATTTGTCCCGTATTTTCGGGGAAACATAGGATGCCATTACTATCACCTCGGTGTTAGTATGCGGCAAAACCGGGACTTTATTCATTATCCCTATCCATTATTTTGGGTATCAGGAGCCAGCAGGCTGATGTTGTGGTTCAGACAGAACTCCACGTACCTGGGTTCCGGCAGCTTGTTGGTGCATATGGCATCGGCCAAACGGAGCGGTCCCATATTCAGCAGGGCTTTCACACCGAACTTGCTGTTGTCAACAATAAAATAATGTTGTACTGGTTTTTCCAGAACAGCCTGTTTTAGAGGCCGTTCCGATATGTAGCTGTGGGAAAATCCATGGGTCAGGCTTACTCCGGATGCTGCCATGAATGCCTTGGAAAAATTAAAATGGTTTAATATATCCGTGCCTGTTACTGGAGACAGGGAGTTGTTTTTGCGGTTCAGCTCCCCGGAACAGACCAGCAGGCTGATGTTCTCCATGGAGGTTGCCCTTAATATTATATCGAGGTTACTGGTAATGACGGTCAGATTTTTAAAAGATGCCATAAAATCCATTAGATGGCAGGTGGTGGAACCGCTGTCAATAAAAATGGTATCGTTATCCTGGATAAAAGAAGCAGCGGCCGCGCAGGCATCCCGTTTTTGTTCCTGATTAATGGTACTGCGTACGTGGAAGGGAATGATCTTGGCGGCGGAGTAGTTATACAGGATGCAGCCATAGGCCTTTTGTACACAGCCCATTTGCTCGAGGGTATTGATATCCCTGCGCAGTGTACTCATACTGACACCGAATTTTTCGCATAATGTTTCTGGTGATACTTTCTGCTGGACCTTAATATATTCCTCCAGCTGCAAGAGACGTTCTTTTCCCATGATGCCTCCCTGTCCTTTTATCATTCGCTGTCACACAACACGATGTGGTGTCCGTTTTCTTCAATAATCTGCCTGAATTCCGGGGCCGGATTCCTGTCGGTGATAATATAGTCAATATCGCTTAAGGGACAGTAGGTCATAAGGGTAGAAACGCCGAACTTACTGCAGTCCGCCATAAGGAAAATCTGGTCGGCTTTGCGCACGGCTATCTTTTTGTTGGTAAATTCGGCAGAAAAGGAGTTAGTCGCCCCGTCGTTGATACTTAGCCCTGTACATGCCATGAATGCCTTGTGTATGTTTAACGATTCCAGGTATTTAAAATTTTCACCGTTAAAGGACAGAGTCCTGCGGTCCAGGATGCCGGGAAGATTAATCAGTGTTATTTCCGGCCGGTCCACGGCTGAATGGATGATGTGATAGCTGTTGGTTATGACAGTCACATGCATGCTGGAGGGGACATAGTCCAGGATGTACATGGTTGTGGTGCCGGAATCAATATATATGATATCATTTTCCTTGATGTATTCGGCTGCCTTTTTGCAAATCAGCTGTTTGGCTCGGCTTTGTGTCTGGTTCCGTTCCGTGAATGTGGGGAGGGAAGAAACTGGGGACTGGACCTTCACGCCTCCATAAACCTTCTTGATGGCTGAATCTGCTGTGATTTCGTTAATGTATCTGCGCACTGTATTCATGGAAACGTTAAATGTATCGCACAATTCTTTTAAGGAAACTGACTGGTGCAGGAGAATATATTCCTGCATTTCTTTTATTCGGTTATCTTTCATGGTTAAACCCCCTGCATTAGCTTTGAGTATATTATATCACTATTTATTAAAATCACAACAAAATATTACCAAAATGTACGCGGATTGAAAAACTTATGATTATATATGACAGAAAGTAACCGATATAATATGAAAATATAACCAAAAAATATTATATATTGGAAAAAAAGATTAAAACGCCATATCATAAAGATATCCAAGGTAATTAAAATATAGACAAAAACACTGTAAAACAGGAGGAGAGGGGGATGCATTTGTTGGAAAATCTGCAACTGTGATGAATAACATAATTAAAATGATTAAAATATACACATATAAATGTCGAATTTAAATCAAAAACTATTTAAAATAACAAAAATATACTTGAAAAATGATGAGATATGGTATATAATCTACTCAATAAAACCAAGATAACCAAAATATAATCAAAAGGAGAAGGCGTGTAATGGGAGATGTAAAGAAAATCTGTTATTATGTGAATGGGGAATTCAAAGAGTCGAAATCCGGTGAATACCGGGATGCGTTTGACCCAAGTACCGGAAGGGTGATAGCCAAAGTACCCTGCTGTACCAAAGAAGAGGTAGAAGAGGCTATTGCAAGTGCAAAGGCTGCATTTCCGGCGTGGTCATCCACACCTGTCCTAAAACGGGTGCAGATTCTATACAGGCTCAGGGACTTGCTGATTGAACACATGGATGAGCTGACACATCTGGTAGCCCTGGAAAATGGAAAAGCCTGGGAAGAGGCGAAAGGGGATGTACTCAAGGCAAAAGAAGGCACGGAGCAGGCCATTTCGGCCCCGTCCCTGATGATGGGGGAAAGCATGATGGATGCCTCGCTGGGATATGATACAGTGTTGTACAGGGAACCCCTTGGTGTATTTGCCGGGATTGTACCGTTTAATTTCCCGGCCATGATCCCCATGGGATGGATGACCCCTATGTGCATTGCCTGCGGCAATACTATTGTTTTAAAGGCGGCCAGCTTTACACCGCAGTCATGCATGCGTATTGCAAAGCTTTATAAAGAGGCAGGGCTGCCGGACGGCGTAATCAATATAGTTACATGTTCCAGACATGAAGCCGAGCTGTTCCTGGAGCACCCGGATATTAAGGGAATCACATTTGTAGGTTCAACATCCGTTGGAATGCACATATACTCCACGGCAGCGGCACATGGAAAAAGAGTGCAGGCCTTATGTGAAGCCAAGAATCATGCATTGGTGCTGGATGATGCGCCGGTTAAGAGGGTTGCGGCCGGAATCATTAATTCTGCGTTCGGATGTGCGGGAGAACGCTGCATGGCGCTTCCGGTAGTGGTGGTACAGGAAGGGATTGCGGACCGGCTGGTAGAGGAGATTGTAAACCAGGCAAGGAAGTTAACCGTAGGGCCTGCCTATGATAAGTCATTCAAGCTGGGGCCGGTTATCAATGAGGAACATAAAAAGTCCGTCATTGCGTGGATTGAGAAAGGGCTTGAGGAAGGGGCGGTCATGGCTTTGGACGGAAGGGATGTTACGGTTCCCGGATATGAACATGGATTTTATCTGGGGCCTACCATTCTGGACCATGTGAAACCGGGCATGAGCGTAGGCGATACGGAAATATTTGGACCTGTTCTGTGCATCAAGCGTGTGAAGACCTTCGAGGAAGGGCTTGAAATCATGAACAGTAACCCATTTGCAAATGGATCCGTTATATTCACACAGAACGGACATTATGCAAGGGAGTTTGCAAGGCACACAGATGGAGGAATGGTAGGCATCAATGTAGGAATCCCTGTTCCCGTGGGAATGTTCCCGTTTTCAGGCCATAAAAAGTCCTTTATCGGCGACCTGCACTGTCTTGGCAAGGACGGATTCCGGTTCTATACAGAAACAAAGGTGGTGACAACCCGATGGTTTGACGATGAACAGTCAAAATCAACCCATGTAACCACATGGGACGGGACAATCTAAAGGAAGGGGGAGGGATATGGCGTACATAAATTTTGATTCAACCAGGCCGTTTGATGTGATTCCTCTGGGGAGGATTGCAATTGATTTTAATCCCATTGATTATTTTAAACCGTGGAAGGAATGCAGTACATTTAAAAAATATGTGGGAGGTTCGCCTGCCAATATCGCGGTAGGGCTGAGCCGTTTGGGAAAAAAGGTGGGCTTTATCGGATGCGTGTCGGATGACCAGATGGGGGATTACTGTGTCAGCTATTTTCAGAAAGAGGGGATTGATACATCGCACATAGTCCGGGCCAGGAACGGTGAGTCCCTGGGGCTGGCCTTTACAGAGATATTGGACAAGGATACCTCAGGACTGATTATGTACAGGGATAATGTGGCTGATTTGAAACTGGAACCCCTGGATGTGGAGGAAAGTTATATTAAAGCAGCTAAAATACTGATTGTAAGCGGTACCGCGCTATCCGAGAGTCCATCCAGGGAAGCTGCATTAAAAGCAATGACTTATGCAAGAAAAAACGGGACTGTGGTTGTATTTGATATTGATTACAGGGCTTATACATGGAAGAACAAGGACGAGATTTCCATCTATTACACAGCCGCAGCCGCAATGGCGGATATCATCATGGGATCACGTGAGGAATACGATTTGACGGATGGATTGGTATATCAGGGGTTGGATGATATATCCACAGCCAAACGGTGGTTTGATGAAAATGCAAAAATCGTGGTAATCAAACATGGTAAACAGGGATCCGCTGCCTATGCCATGGATGGGAGGTCTTACAGTATTAAGCCGTTTCCTGTTACTGCCATAAAGAGCTTTGGAGGAGGAGACGGGTATGCAAGTGCGTTCATTTATGGCTTGCTGGAAGGGATGGAGATGATGGATTGCCTGGAACTGGGAAGCGCCTCAGCTTCCATGCTGGTGGCCAGCCATGGATGTTCGGATGATATGCCGGACATTGGGACGATACGCCGGTTTATTGCTGAGGAGAAGAAACTGTACGGTGAAATGATAGCCAGTGTATGAAGAAGGTAGAGCTATGTTATATAACTTAAAGGATATCATCCGGTTGGTGGATAAGGAGGACAGGGGAATTGCCGCGTTTAATGTGTTCGGATATGAAGATTCCCAGGCTGTGATTGAAGCAGCAGAATCCATTGGCCGCCCCGTAATCATCATGGCCAACAAGGATGCGGTAAATCATATGGGCGTGGAGCTGATAGGGGAAATCATGCTTCATGTGGGTGCCCAGGCCAAGGTACCGGTGGACGTGCATCTGGATCATGCCACGGATATGGAAGTGATAGAACGGGCAATCCGGAGCGGCTATACATCGGTTATGTTCGATGGTTCACAGCTGCCGTTTGATGAGAATGTGGAGAGGACCAGACATGTGGTGGAAATGGCCCATGCCATGGATATCAGTGTGGAAGCTGAAATAGGAGCAGTGGGATACAGTGACCCGGATATCCGGTTCAATGCCAGGTTTACGGAGCCTCAGGAGGCAAAACGGTTTGCGCAGCTGACCGGGGTGGATGCACTGGCAGTGGCGGTGGGGACCGTGCATCGGATGGAGATGCAGAAGGCGGAACTGCAGTTTGACCGTCTGCAGGAAATCGCAAAGCAGGTGGATATTCCGCTTGTGATTCACGGTTCTACCGGTGTGGCTGATGAAGATCTGGCAAAACTGGTCCGGTTTGGCGCCAGGAAAATTAATATTGGAACCGCGCTGCGCATGGAGTTTGGACAGACCCTGAGACGGCAATTTGCAGACGATCCAAAAGAATTTGACCGTATTAAGTTGTTTGGCCCGTGTATGGAAGCAGTAAAGGATAAAGCGGTACAGAAGATGGAACTGTTATAAAACAATATTACAGAAAAGAGGGCGGAAGCAGATGGGAGAAGCATTTACATTCAAAGGACGTGTGGCGGTTGTGACAGGGGCGGCCCAGGGCATTGGATTCCATTCGGCAAAAAAATTATGCGAGAATGGAATGAAGGTGGCGTTTGTGGATCTGAATGAAGAAAAGGTGAAACAAATGGCAGCCGCGGCAGCAGAGGCAGGCGGGGAAGCAGTGGGGATTGCATGTGATGTTTCAGATGAATCTTCAATTGAAGCCATGATTACCCAGGTGGCGGAACTTTTTGGCACAGTGGATGTGGTGGTTAACTGCGCAGGGATCCTAAGTTCCACTAAAATTCCGGACATAAAGAGATGTGATTGGGATAAAATGCTGGCAGTCAATTTATCAGGAACATTCTTTACCATTCAGAAGGCGTGGCCCTATCTGATAAAAAGCAGATGCGGCCGTGTCATCAATATTTCATCCACGGCCGGAAGGATGGGAGGAGTGGAAAACTCAATCAGCTATACTGCGTCAAAGGGCGGAGTGTGTGCCATAACAAAGGGAATTGCAAGAAAGATGGCTCCTTATGGGGTGACCGTCAACGCGGTCTGCCCGGGTCCGACAGCCACGGATATTGTGAAGACGTATACAGAGGATGAACTGAAAAACCTGAATTCCAAAATCATGCTGGGAAGGCTGGGGGAACCGGAAGAGATAGCGGCAGCTGTCTGCTTCCTGGCAAGTGAGGAAGCCGGCTATATTACGGCGGCCATGATTGATGTTAACGGTGGTTTTTATATTGGTTCATAGAAAAATGGAGGACATATGATGAAGAGAAAAATAGCGGGACTTTTATTGGCAGTGACAATGGCGGTTGGAATGACAGGATGTGCAGGAAGCAGCAATACGGGAACGGCGGCACCAGCGGGAAATCAAACGGAAGCGGCTGCCAAGGAGGAACCGTCGGCAAATCAGCCCAAGGAGGAATCAGGGGATACGATTAAAATCGGATTTTACGGTCCTTTGACAGGGGCATCCTCCGTGGTAGGCGTGGAAGGACAGAAAGCAGTGGAACTGGCTGTCAAGGAAGCAAATGAGGCAGGCGGTATAAATGGAAGGCAGCTGGAATTAATCAGTTATGATGATGCCCAGAATACGGAGACATCGGTCAAGGTTGTTACAAGGCTGGTTGAATCTGATAAGGTAACGGCAATCATAGGTTCCCATATCAGCGGTTCCATCCTGGCTACCGTTGACATTTCAGAAGCTGCAAAGGTGGTGCAGATTGGTTCCGGTACCAGCCCTATATGGACCAACATAGGACTGAAATACACCTTCAGGGGAACTGCGTGTTCGGATCAGTTTAATATCGACTGCTATAAATCCATGGAAACAATGGGGGCTACAAAGATTGCTACCCTGGCAGGCGAGACGGAATATGCCCAGACAGCAGCCGGTACCATCCATGACCTGGTCAAGGACGGAGGTAAGATGGAAGTGGTTGCGCAGGAGAACTTTACCACAGGAGATACGGACTTTTCCGGTCAGATTGTGAAAATCATAGCCGCGGGCGCGGATGGGGTTTATGTGGTAGGCGGTTCCGAGGATATGGGAAAGATTGTAAAACAGTTAAGGCAGAAAGGTTATGAAGGGTATATTTACGGCATTGAGCCATTTGGGGCGCCTGATGCGAAGAGCGTTGCAGGCGATGCCTTTGACAATATTGTTTTCTCATGCTGCTATTTTGTGCCTGATTCAGTGGAAGAGGCCAGTTCGGAAATTGAGAAGGAGTTCCTGGAAAAGTTCGTGGCTGAATTTGGCGCCCTGCCGACCTCCGAGGTTGCTTACAGGGATTATGATGGTACCAATATCCTGATTGAAGCCATGAGAAACGCCAAGACCCTGGACGGAGACGGCATCCGTGAGGCGATTCTTAGCATGAAGTATACGGGGATTGGCGGAAACTTTGATTTCTCGGCAGATAATGGGGAAGGACTGAGCACAGGTAATACATTTATCGCTGTGAAAGGAAAAATCCAGATGTTGGACGAATACCTGAAGAATAAGTAAAAGGCTCATAACTAACGGAAACTTGGCGTTACTAAGCTCGAAAAGACCTTGCCAAGTAACGCCAAGTACTTTCGCACATAAGCGCCTGAAGGACAGGCGCAAAGTGCTCAATGTATGGAAACTTGGCGTTACTAAGCTCGAAAAGACCTTGCCAAGTAATGCCAAATACTTTCGCACGTAAACGCCTGAAGGACAGGCGTAAAGTGCTCAATGCAAGGAGATAGGGTAATATGGTTGTTTCATTAATTATTAGTGCTTTGGTAATAGGGAGTGTATATGGTTTGATTGCGTTAGGATACAGCCTTATCTATTCAGCCTCCGGCCTGATGACGTTTACGCAGGGGGAACTTCTGATGTTAGGAGCATATCTGGGCCTGACCTTCTACAAATTCCTGGGATTTCCCTTTATTGTGGCTTTGATTCTTACGCTGATCATCATGTTTGTGTTCGGATTAATGATAGAGCGTTTCCTGATCCGTGTCTTACTGAATAAGAAAGCATCCCCCATCTATGTAGTCCTGTCCACGATTGCGCTGAGTATTGTCCTCATGAACATGGCGCAGCAGATTTGGGGGAGCCTTACGCTTCAATTCCCGTCAATATTCTCAGTGGTTACGGTGGATGTTCTTGGTTCGGCTATCCAGCCTGAGTCATTCCTTGTGATGATTGTAGGGCTGATCAGCATGGTCACCATGCATATATTCATGACAAAGATGAAATTTGGAACCTCTATGAGGGCTGCGGCCATGAATCCGCTAGCCGCATCATGCGTTGGCATAAATGTGGGAAGGACAACGGGCATAACATGGGCCATGGCGGCAGCTCTGGCGGGATTGGCCGGAATCCTTCTGGGCCCTGTCCAGGGTGTCAGCCTTGGTATGGGGACCATGATTGGATTGAAGGGATTTGCGGCAGCAGTCATAGGCGGTTATGGAAACATGTACGGAGCTATCCTGGGAGGACTGATCATAGGCTTTTGCGAAACCTTTACAGCCGCTTATATCACTTCCAGCTACAAAGATTTTATTGTTTTCTTCCTGCTTATCCTGGTTATGATTTTCATGCCCAGAGGAATCTTCAAGGCAAAGGTTTATGATAGATAGTTTGGAAGCGCGGAGGATGATTAAATGAAAATAAACATAAAGGATATACCGGTGTCCATATGGTTTCTTGCAGCCGTGTCCCTGGCCTTCATAAGTAAGGACCAGTATCTGCTGACGCTGTTTGCATTTGCCGGAATCTATGTGATTGCCGTTTCGGGGCTGGATCTGCTGTTTGGTTACAGCGGACAGATATCCATGGGTCATGCTGCTTATTATGCCATTGGGGCATATACATCGGCGCTCCTGTCCACTAAACTTGGTGTGCCGGTGTTTCTTTCCATGATTGCAGCCATGGTTGTTTCGGGGATTTTCGGGATTATTGTGGCATTCCCGGCCGCCAAGCTGGTCCGTCATTTCCTGTCCCTGCTCACCATTGCCTTCGGACAGATGGTATACATATTTGCCTGTAAGGCAAAAGCGGTTACAAATGCAATGGCAGGTGTGAAGCGGATACCAAAGCTGAATCTGTTCGGTTTTGAATTCAGGAGCAATTTAAGCTGTGCTATCCTGATTCTTGTACTCTGTGTCCTGTTCCTGATTGTGAAACAGCGCATCGTCCACTCATCGTCCGGCCGGGCGCTTATGGCAATCAGGGAAAATGTGGTGGCGGCCGACGGTATGGGAATCAATATTAAAAAGTATAAAATCATGGCATTTGCAATCAGCGCCGTATACACAGGGATGGCCGGGGCCTTGTATGCCCATATCGTAAGTTACATCAGCCCGGAAAGTTTCCAAAGCAGCCAGTCGCAGCTCCTCATGACCATGCTTCTGTTTGGGGGAATGGGAAATCTGGCAGGCCCCATTATCGGAGCTGTGATTGTTACCATACTGAACGAGACGCTTCAGGGTTTTTCCAGCTACAGGATGCTGATTTATGGTTTCATAATTCTGGCTTCTGTGCTGTATATGCCGAAAGGACTGTACGGTATTGTGGAAAAAATAAAAGGATTATTTGGAAGAAGGGTGAAAGCGGATGCTGACAATTGATAAAGCGACAATTAAGTTTGGCGGTCTGACGGCTGTAAATGAAGTGTCATTTGAAGTGAAGGACGGCTCCATCTTTGGCCTGATAGGTCCCAACGGCGCCGGTAAGACCACCTTGTTTAACCTGATCAGCGGTGTCCATTCCCTGACCAGCGGGGATATCCTGTTCCAGGATAGGAGTATTAAGGGGCTGCAGCCCTATCAGATTAACAGCAGGGGCATTGCCAGGACATATCAGAACATCAATCTGTTTTATACGCTGAGTGTGCTGGATAATGTCAAGATAGGACGGCACAGCAGGATTCAGTCAGGGCTTGTAAGCAATATATTGAGGACTCCGGCACAAAAGAGGGAGGAACAGGAAATCATCGGGACGAGCATGGAACTGCTCAGGTTTGTGGGCCTGGAGGATAAATGCGGCTATATGTCCAAGAACCTGTCTTATGGGGACCAGCGGCGTCTTGAAATTGCCAGGGCACTGGCAGGCGACCCCAAGCTTCTGCTGTTGGATGAACCGGCGGCCGGCATGAATTCCAAGGAAAAGATGGACCTGACGGATTTGATCCACAGAATCAACGACCGGGGGATTACCATTCTTCTGGTAGAACATGATATGAAGCTGGTGATGAATATTACCCATGAGATAACAGTAATCAACTTTGGAAAAAAGATAGCGCAGGGAACCCCGAAGGAGATTCAGGAAAATCCGGAAGTAATTGCTGCATATCTGGGAGGTGGCTTGATTGGGAGCAAATAAGATATTAGAAGTGATGAATTACAGTTATTACTATGACCAGATCTGTGCTGTCAGGGAACTGTCCTTTCATGTAAATGAGGGGGAGGTGGTTACGCTCATAGGAAGTAATGGGGCAGGCAAGACAACTACGCTGCGTTCCATATCAGGCTTAATCCGCGGCGGAGGAAGGGGAGGGATTAAATATATGGGAAAGAATATTGAAAACCTCCCCCCGCACAGAATCAGCAGCATGGGGATTGCCCAGTGCCTTGAAGGCAGGCAGGTATTCCCCCATCTGTCGGTTAAGGAGAACCTTCAGATGGGAGCATTTACTAGGACGGATAAAAAAGGGATTTCGGATGATTTTGATTATGTATATAATCTGTTCCCCCGGCTTTTGGAACGGGAAGGGCAGATGGCGGGAACCCTTTCAGGCGGCGAACAGCAGATGCTGGCTGTGGGAAGGGCCCTGATGCAGAAGCCGAAGATCCTGATGATGGATGAACCGTCCCTCGGACTGGCGCCTATTGTCATCAATGAGATTTTCCAGACCATAAAAAAGATAAAAGATGATGGGATGACAATTCTTCTGGTGGAGCAGAATTCCCAGGCGGCCCTGACTGTGGCGGACAGAGGTTATATCATGGAAACCGGTATGCTGAAGATTGAGGATACGGCAGAGAACCTGCTGGACAACGATATCATCAAGAAGAGCTATCTGGGAATTGAATAGGAGGGGAAACACCATGGAGCATAATTTTAAATTTGGCGTATCTTATGCCGAGCAGAGGCCGTTGACGGCACCGCTGCCATTATGCGGGGATGTCTGTGATGCATTCCGGTATGCAAAGGATATCGGACTGGATGGTATTGAGATTCATGGACGGGAATACGAGTTTACGGATGAGCAGGTGGAGCGCATTAAGGTGTGCTGCGGTGAGCTGGGCATGAAGGTGGCGGCAGTGGTCACGGGCCGGGTATACACGCAGACAGGGCTGTCGCTGGCAGACCCGGTAAGTGAACGCAGGACCTGGGTGGTGGATCAGGTGAAACGTTATATCGATGTGGCTGCCAGCCTTAAGACGGATGTGGTGATAGGATGGGTAAAAGGCAGGTTTTCGTTAGATAATCCCCAGTCCCTTTATTACCGGCTCCTGACGGAAAGCATGAAAGAACTGGATGCATATGCTGGTATGAAATGCGTCCGGCTGGTGGTGGAGGTTATCAACCGCTATGAGGTGGACTGCTTTATCACGGCCAGGGAAACCCTGGATTATATTGAGGGCAACGGGCTGGAACATACATATCTCCATCTGGATACATTCCATATGAATCTGGAAGAGACGGATATGTACGAAGCCATACGCCTGGCAGGCCCCAGACTGGGTTATATGCATGTTGCTGACAATACGCGTCTGGCACCGGGGACCGGCTGCCTGGATTTTAAAAAGATTTTTGAAACACTTAAGGAAATCGGATACGAGGGCTTCATCACTGCGGAATGCTTTCCGAAGCCGGATGGAAAGGCAGCCGCAAAAGCAGCCGCTGAATATCTGAAGAAGATTGTATCATTGTGATGATGGGGACAGAATGGACGGCAGGCAATATGTAAACAAAAAATCCTCTCCGGTGGGTTGGTCCGGAGGGGATTTTCATTTTACCGATTCATTCGTCATCTCTATAAATTAAGCGATGGAATTAACAGCCTTGGATAAACGGGATACCTTGCGGGAAGCCGTATTGCTGTGATATACTCCCTTGGTACAAGCCTTATCAATCTCAGAAGTAGCAGCCAGCAGTGCGGTCTGGGCAGCAGCCTTGTCCCCAGCAGCAACAGCAGCATCCACCTTCTTGATAGCAGTTTTAACCTTGGATCTGATCGCCTTATTTCTTGCAGCCTTAGTCTCGTTTACTAAGATTCTTTTCTTTGCAGATTTAATGTTAGCCAATGAAATACACCTCCGTTCTTTACGTATAATCTTTGTGTTTTCCATCAAAGTCTGGACACGGACAGTTTAATGTAAACATACTATTGTATTCTAGCTGATCTGGGACGGAATGTCAAGACGAAAATGGCGGAATTTTCAAGAAAAACAATATACTTTCCGCAGACCGCCTTTAATAGGAACCGGATTGTCATTGCCAAACCGCATCCATCATAGGCTTTGCCCTGTATGATGGAATAAAAACATGTTATTTTGCCTAAAATAACCATAGTTAATTTACAAATATCAGGCAAGAGGTGAATGGGTATGCAGGGAAATGATGCCGACAAGGCAGTGAATACAGGGTTGCAGGGAGGATTTGACATAAGGACCGACCTTGCGCTGGAGCAGAGGGAGAGTTTTGAGGGGGACGGCGGCGAGATATCCGGGGTTAAGCTTAAGGAGTGGCATCACCAAAAAAGCCAGGTTAAGCTGACCGAGGTAAAAATACTCAATGACCAGGGAGCCAAGGCCATGGGCAAGCCCAAGGGCACCTATCTGACGCTGGAGGCCGACCGTCTGTCCAAGGAGGATGATGAATATCACAGTGAGATATCGGAGGAGCTGGCCCGCCAGATAAGGAAGCTGATGGGGGAAATGATTAACTGGAAGGAAAAGGACCTTCCATCTGTCCTGGTGGTGGGTCTCGGCAACCGTTCGGTCACCCCGGATTCCCTGGGGCCGAGGGTGCTTGGTAACCTGCAGGTGACCAGGCACCTGGACGGACAGTACGGGGAAAACTTTTTAAAAGACAGGAAGCTTCCTGCCATCAGCGGGATAGCGCCCGGTGTCATGGCCCAGACAGGGATGGAGACAGCGGAGATCCTGAAGGGGATCATCAGTGAAACCCATCCTGACCTGATCATTGCCATTGACGCCCTGGCGGCCAGAAGCGTGCGCAGGCTTGGGACCACCATACAGCTTACGGATACCGGCATCCATCCCGGCTCAGGCGTTGGGAACCACAGGCACAGCCTGACCCGGGAAAGCCTGGGGGTTCCCGTGCTTGCAATCGGGGTTCCCACCGTGGTGGGGGCGGCTGCCATTGTCCACGATACGGTGTCTGCCCTGATCCGGGTTCTGGCGGACAACGATAAGACAAAGGGGACGGGCAGCTGGATTGAGGATATGGATTCAGACCAGCAGTACCAGCTCATAAGGGAACTGCTGGAGCCGGAATTCGGTCCCCTGTATGTGACCCCGCCTGACATTGACCAGTCTGTGAAACAGCTGAGCTTTACCATATCGGAGGGAATCCATCAGGCTGTTTTTCCGTAGGAGAATCAGTACTCCAAAGAATCCTGCCTGCTGGCAAGATGCAGTTACACCTGTCAGGGAATAAAAAACGCAATATCCATATCACACCTGCATATCATGATATTAGGGCGTATTTGGGAATCCATTTCCGCCACCTTCCCTAAGTTAGCATGATGACAGGTGAAAAATAATATGAGATTAAGACGTGGAGGCTCAGGACGGCTGATGCGCCGGTTTCTGGCCGGCACGGTCCTGCTTATGCTGCTGCTTCTCGGCGGCCGTTTGATTGGCCGTGCAGCAGGCAGTATCCCGAGAAATGATTACAGGCGCATGATAAAGGCCGGAGGCCAGTGGCTGGTGGGGACCATATGGACCCGGGCCCATCCCGGGGAACAGGCAGGAACAGGACAGGATGGTGACAGCCCATATCAGGGTATTGCTGACCCGGACCCCTCTTACCGGAAATACCAGACTGTCAAGACGTTTTACCAGGAGCACCAGTACCTGGCCTGGTACGGCAATGAGGAAACCGGGCAGCAGTCGCTTGAGGAGCCGGGCAGCCTGGCCGCGTCAGGTCAGGGGGATACGTCAGGCAAGGGGGATGCGCCGGGCAAGGGGAATGCGCCGGGCCAGGGGACCCCGGGCAGCCAGGTGTATGCCGCGGGCCAGAACGGGGTGCTGCCGGGCGGCAATGCCCTTCAGGCATCGGAAACCCTTACCGGCACCCTGAACCGGCCGGTTACCGGCAATACATATGTAATGGAGCAGCTGGCGGATTATGACTTCCTCATGAAACATTTTTACAGTGTACATACTTCTACCACCGCCGGAAGGGACCTGATGGATGCAAAGACCCTTCTGGGCAGGGACATGTCGATGAAGGGGGACAATTCCAAACCCCAGATACTGATATACCATACCCATTCCCAGGAAGCATTTGCGGATTCCGGTCCGGGCCAGACCGTGGTCGGGGTAGGGGATTACCTGACAAAGCTTCTGGAGGACAAAGGATATAATGTATATCACGACAAGTCTGTATATGATTTGAAAAATGGACAGCTGGACCGCAGCAAAGCCTATAATTACGCCCTGGACGGTATAACGAACATCCTGCAGCAGAATCCGTCCATTGAGGTGGTGCTGGATATCCACCGTGACGGGGTGGGGGAGGACCTGCGCCTGGTGACCCAGGTGGACGGAAAGGACACTGCCCAGATCATGTTTTTTAACGGCCTGAGCCAGACGCCGGAAGGTCCCATTGAGTATCTGCAGAACCCCAACCGGGAGGATAACCTGGCTTTCAGCCTTCAGATGCAGCTGGATGCAGCGGCCTATTATCCTGGTTTTACCAGGAAGATTTATCTTAAGGGGCTGCGCTATAATGAGCACCTGCGTCCCAAGTCCAGCCTGATTGAGGTGGGGGCGCAGACCAACACATACCAGGAGGCGCTGAATGCCATGGAACCCCTGTCAGAGCTGTTGCATATGGTGCTGTCAGGGAAATAAAGGTAGCTCCGGGGGCTTTGCAGATATTGCAGCGGCATTATCAAAACAAAAAGTTGCACTTAGAAGCAAAAAATGGTATATTCTACTAAGCGAAACCAGTGTGCGGGGCCTTCCCCGCAGTGCCTGGCTGATAGACTGTAAGAAACCTGAATGTGAGAAAGGAACCAATATGGCCCACGTTGACCAAAGTAAAATCAGAAATTTTTGTATCATAGCACATATCGATCACGGTAAGTCCACCCTGGCTGACCGTATTATTGAGAAAACCGGTCTGCTGACCAGCAGGGAGATGCAGGAACAGGTACTGGACAATATGGATCTGGAGCGGGAGCGTGGGATTACCATCAAATCCCAGGCGGTCCGCACCGTATATAAGGCAAAGGATGGAAATGAATATATTTTCAACCTTATCGACACCCCCGGACACGTAGACTTTAACTATGAGGTGTCCCGCAGCCTTGCGGCCTGTGACGGCGCGGTGCTGGTGGTGGATGCGTCCCAGGGCATAGAGGCACAGACACTGGCCAATGTATACCTGGCCCTGGACCATGACCTGGACGTGTTCCCTGTCATTAATAAAATTGACCTGCCAAGCGCGGAGCCTGAGAGGGTGGCTGCGGAGATTGAGGATGTGATTGGCCTGGATGCCAGTGACGCGCCCCATATATCTGCCAAGACAGGCGTCAATATAGAGGATGTGCTGGAAGCCATTGTCCATAAGATACCGGCCCCTGCAGGGGACCCCCAGGCGCCGCTCCAGGCCCTGATTTTCGACTCTACCTATGATTCCTATAAAGGGGTCATCATTTTCTGCCGTATCATGGAGGGGACGGTGAAAAAAGGCACCCCCATCCGCATGATGGCAACCGGGGCAGAGGAAGACGTGGTGGAAGTGGGGTATTTTGGGGCAGGACAGTTCATACCATGTGAAGAACTGAGCGCGGGCATGGTAGGATACATCACGGCCAGCATTAAAAATGTAAGGGACACCCGGGTCGGCGATACGGTGACAGGACGGGACAACCCCTGCGCTTCCCCGCTGCCCGGCTATAAGAAGGTAACCCCCATGGTGTACTGCGGCCTTTATCCGGCTGACGGTGCCAAATACAACGACCTGCGGGACGCGCTGGAGAAGCTCCAGCTCAATGATGCCTCCCTGTTTTATGAACCGGAGACCTCCCTTGCCCTGGGCTTTGGATTCCGCTGCGGTTTCCTGGGCCTGCTTCACCTGGAGATAATTGAAGAGCGTCTGGAGCGTGAATACAACCTGGACCTTGTTACCACTGCACCCGGGGTCGTGTACCGCGTCTATAAGACCACGGGTGAGATGATTGAGCTGACCAACCCTTCCAACCTTCCGGACCCAACGGAGATTGAATATATGGAGGAGCCTATTGTCAGTGCAGAAATCATGGTTACCACTGAATTTGTAGGACCAATCATGACATTATGCCAGGAGCGCCGCGGCAATTACCTTGGCATGGAATACATTGAGACAACCAGGGCGCTGTTAAAATACGAACTGCCCCTGAATGAAATTATTTACGATTTCTTTGATGCCCTCAAGTCCCGTTCCAGGGGATATGCGTCCTTTGATTACGAATTAAAGGGATATGAGCGTTCCAGCCTGGTGAAACTGGACATCCTGGTCAACCGGGAGGAAGTGGACGCCCTTTCCTTCATAGTCCACGCGGATTCTGCTTATGAGCGGGGCAGGAGGATGTGCGAAAGGCTTAAGGAGGAAATCCCCAGACACCTGTTTGAGATTCCCATCCAGGCTGCCATCGGAGGCAAGATCATTGCCCGGGAAACGGTGAAAGCCGTGCGCAAGGATGTGCTTGCCAAGTGTTACGGCGGTGATATCAGCCGTAAGAGGAAGCTTCTGGAGAAACAGAAGGAAGGCAAGAAGCGCATGCGCCAGATTGGCAATGTAGAGATACCGCAAAAGGCATTTATGAGCGTGTTAAAGCTGGATGAAGAGTAATCGTCCCATGAATTGCAGGTGTTATAACAAGCGTAATAAAGGCCGTGACGATTTTTTGGAGGGCGTTTAACCGCCCTTCATACAGAACGGATGAGAATACCATATTATGACAAGCAGATATAAAAAGCCCATGGAGCTGTACGTCCATATACCCTTTTGCGCCAGGAAATGCTTTTACTGTGATTTCCTGTCCTTTCGGGCGCCGGAACCGGTCCATGAGGCGTATAGCGCACAACTGATACGGGAGATAGAAGCGCAGGGCGCCTTTTGCCGTGAATACCAGGTAACATCCATATTCATAGGGGGAGGCACTCCTTCTGTCATGGAGCCATGTCTGATAGCGGATATCATGCGCGCGCTCAAATATCATTTTGACGTGGCAACGGACGCGGAAATCACCATTGAGGTGAACCCGGGAACCCTGCTTCATAACAAACTCCATATTTACCGGGAAGCAGGGATCAACCGGCTGAGCATCGGCCTGCAGTCCACGGACAACCAGGAGCTTAGGGACCTGGGAAGGATACACACCTTTGAGGAATTCCTGAAAAGCTACCAGTGCGCCAGGATGGTGGGCTTCCCTGACATTAACGTAGACCTGATGAGCAGTATTCCGGGACAGACCCTGGAATCCTTTAAGAATACCCTGAAAAAAGTAACCATGCTGAAACCGGAGCACATATCGGCCTACAGCCTTATCATCGAGGAGGGGACTCCGTTCTGGGACCGTTACGGGCAGGGCAAGGCTGCTACCGTGTCTTTTCCGCCCCTTCCGGATGAGGACACGGAAAACAGGATATATCACCTGACCAGGACATTCCTTGGGGAACAGGGATACGGACGTTACGAAATCTCCAACTATGCAAAGCCTGGCCATGAGTGCCGGCATAACATCGGCTACTGGACAGAGGTACCCTATCTGGGACTGGGACTGGGCGCATCCTCCTATCTGGGCGGGTGCAGGTTCAGCAATACCGGTGACATGGATATGTACCTGGGCCTGGATTTTGCCGGGACACCGGAGGAATCCCTTGAACAGCTTCACGGCCCCCTCCAGGAACTGTCCAGGGAAGCAAGGATGGAGGAATTCATGTTTCTGGGACTGCGCCTTACCAAAGGGGTATCTGAGATTGATTTTGTTGCCATGTTCGGCATCAAGCTGGAGACCGTGTTCGGTCCTGTCATAGACCATCTGATATCCAACGGGCTCATGGAGAAAAACGGGGTCCGGTTATCCCTGACCGAGTGGGGGATGGATGTGAGCAATTATGTGCTGGGTGAATTCCTGCTGCCGTGATTTGGGGCCGCGGATGAAAACCAGGAAAATATATGGTATACTCACGGAATCCCGGCTGCAAAGATAGGCGCCGGGGAGACGCCGGGAGTACACGATGGGGAAAGGGAGGGCGGATGATGCCGGACATGACCATACGTGAACATATGAGGGAGCGGCTGAGGGCGGAAGCAGACCCTGAATACAGGGAGTTCCACAGCAGGCTCCTGCCTGGAATCACGGGAATCGTAGGGGTACGCACCCCGGTTCTGCGCACCCTGGCAAAAGAACTGCTGAAAGGGGACTGGAAGGAATACATAAGCCAGGTCTCGGCTGCCTGGAAGGCAGAGGGACAGGGGGAAGACGGGGTTTATTACGATGAGCTGATTCTCTGGGGGCTCTGCATATGCAAAGGCTTCAAAAAATGGGAGGATGCAGCGCCCTATATTATCGGATTCATACCTGCCATCAACAACTGGGCCGTATGCGATATTTTCTGCGGCTCCCTGAAAATGGCCGGCCGATACAGACAGGAAGCATGGGAATTCATCCAGCCCTACCTGGAGTCGGCACAGGAGTACGAAATCCGGTTCGGCGTTGTCATGATGCTTTCCCACTTTGCGGATGAGGGGCATGTAAAAGCGGCGCTGAGGCGCATGGATGGAATCAGGCATGACGGATATTATGTGAAAATGGCCGTGGCCTGGGCCCTGTCCATATACTTCATCAAGCTTCCTGGGGCGGTAATGCCTTATCTGGAACACAATCATCTGGATGACTGGACCTACAACAAAGCGCTGCAGAAGATTACGGAATCCTTCCGGGTGGACCAGGAGACGAAAACAATCATCCGGTCCATGAAGCGTCCGCTAGGGCCTGTCTGAAAATTCATTCCCGCCATCTGCCCTCA